>Ga0307376_10000145_pt1 | contig 101847 bp, 81 predicted proteins | sample TR2MG_FD_202536 | JGI IMG/M metagenome (GOLD analysis project Ga0307376, IMG submission 202536) | Soil microbial communities from Risofladan, Vaasa, Finland - TR-2 | ecosystem: Environmental > Terrestrial > Soil > Coastal area > Acid sulfate soil | place: Finland: Risofladan, Vaasa | collected...
ACGGCTGAAACCGAATGTCATCTGTGTAAGGTCGTTTGTTCCAAATGAAAAGAACTCAGCTGTCTTAGCCATACGATCAGCAAGGAGACATGCACGTGGTATTTCAATCATGGTGCCATATTTGCATACGATTTCTTTTACTCCGAATTTCTTGCAAATCTCATTATATACTCTGTCATAAATCTTTCTGGTAAAATCAAGTTCAGCCACCTCACAAGTTACCGGAACCATTAATTCCGGGTAAGGTTTCTTACCTTCTTTTACCAGCTCAACCGATGCCTCAAGCATTGCTCTGATCTGCATCTCAGTAATTTCAGGGAATGTGATTCCAAGACGAACACCACGGTGTCCCATCATCGGGTTTGACTCATGCAAAGCTTCACCACGCTTTGCAACATCTTCTTTTCGGATGCCTAATGCTTTTGCTAGCTCTTCTTGTTTTTCAGCTCCCTGTGGAACAAATTCATGAAGCGGCGGATCGAGAAGCCTGAATGTAACCGGAAGTCCATCCATTGCATCCATGGTGGCTTTCATATCTTTTTTAACGAATGCATACAACTGGTCGAGTGCTTTACGACGCTCACCTTCATTTGCACTGAGGATCATTTTACGAAGAAGGAACAAAGGCTCTTCTGAACCTTTACCGTAAAACATGTGTTCTGTACGGAAAAGTCCGATACCTTCAGCACCGTAATTACGAGCTATTGTTGCATCTTCAGGTGTTTCTGCATTTGTGCGTACACCCATCTTACGAAATTTATCAACTATCGACATGAATTCCTTGAAACGTGGATTCTCAGATGCATCCATAAGTGCAAGGGAACCAAGATAGACATTTCCTTTAGTACCATTAAGTGTAAGAAAATCACCCTCTTTGATAACTGTATCAGAACCAGTAATTTTGCATATTTTCTTTGCAGAATCAACATGAAGAGCACCTGCTCCGACGATACAACACTTACCCCATCCGCGTGCAACAAGTGCAGCGTGTGAAGTCATACCACCACGAGCTGTAAGAATCCCTTCAGCCGCACGCATACCTTCAACATCTTCAGGGTTCGTCTCTTCGCGTAGAAGAATAACCTTTTCACCTTTTCGGAACCAGGCAACAGCATCTTCAGCATTGAAAACAACTTTTCCTACTGCTGCACCAGGACCTGCAGGAAGACCTTTCACAACAGGAGAATGTTTACTCTCAACTGCCGGATCGCATATCGGGTGAAGGAGTTCATCAAGCTGAGTAGGGTCAACACGCATAACAGCAGTTTTCTCATCGATAAGTTTTTCATGAACCATGTCCATTGCCATGTTCAGTGCAGCTGTACCTGTTCTCTTACCTGCACGGCACTGCAACATATATAATGTTCCTTCCTGAATTGTGAATTCAATATCAAGCATATCATGGAACGATTTCTCAAGGATATTACGGATATCGCTTAGTTCCTTATAGGTTGATGGCATAGCTTCCTGCATGCTCTTAAGGTGCATGTTCTGTTCATTCTTTGTGTCATCATTAAGGGGACTTGGAGTGCGAATTCCTGCAACAACATCTTCTCCCTGAGCATTAACAAGCCACTCACCATAGAAAAGGTTTTCACCCGTAGCAGGATTTCTTGTAAATGCAACACCAGTTGCAGAAGTATCACCCATGTTTCCGAATACCATAGCCTGAACATTAACAGCTGTACCCCAGTCGTCAGGAATACCTTCTATACGACGGTAGGAAACAGCTTTCTTTCCGTTCCAGCTTTTAAATACAGCCTTGATACTGCCTTCAAGCTGTTCTTTCGCATCGTCAGGGAAAGGTTTACCAAGAGCCTTTTTTACTATTGCCTTGAATTCTTCAGCAAGCAATTTCAGCTCGTCTGCTGATATTTCTGTATCAGAATTATATCCTTTTTGTTTTTTGAACTCATTAAGTTTTTCATCAAGTTGTTTACGAATACCTCTTCCCTCGCCAAGATCAATACCTTCAGCTTTTTCCATAACAACGTCGGCATACATCATAATAAGACGACGGTAGGAGTCATATACGAAACGAGGATTATTGGTTTTTTTCAGGAAGCCCGGTATTGTTGCTGAGCAAAGGCCAATATTGAGAACAGTATCCATCATGCCAGGCATAGAACTACGTGCGCCTGAACGACATGAAACCAGCAATGCATTTTCAGGATCACCATATTTCATGCTCATCGTCTCTTCAGTTTTTTTCATAGCTGCCCATACTTCAGGCATCAGTTCTGAAGGAAGAGTACAATCATTCTTGTAGTACTCGTTACAAGCTTCTGTTGTAATTGTAAAACCGGCAGGTACCGGAAGGCCCAGAAGGCACATTTCTGCAAGGTTGGCACCTTTACCTCCAAGGAGGTTTTTCATGTCGGCCTTACCCTCTGCAGTCTTCTTTCCAAAGGAGTAAACTCTCTTAATGTTTGACATAATGTTATTGATTTGAAATAATTAATGTATTTTTTTTGAAATCAGGCGCAAAGTTAATATAAAAATCGGATTTTTAAAACCCGTTTTCTGCTTTCAGGACCTCGGGTGGAACATTATTAATGTATCCCTGAGAAAGCTTCTGTCAATATGAGTGTATATCTCTGTGGTCAGGATTGATTCATGGCCCAGCATCTCCTGCACGGCTCTCAGATCGGCGCCTGCCTCAACCATATGTGTTGCAAAGGAATGCCTGAAGGTATGAGGACTTATTTTCTTAGCGATTCCCGCCCTTGCAGCCAGATCTTTAATTATCGTAAAAATCATTGCTCTTGTTAGTCTTCTGCCTCTTCTGTTAAGAAACAGAATATTTTCATCATGGATATGAGGCAGGTGCTTCCTTAAGGCCTTGTATATTTCAATTTCTTTCAGAGCTTTTCCACTTATCGGTACCAGTCTTTGTTTATTGCCTTTGCCGGTAACTACAACAAATCCTTCTCCATCATGGATGTCAGTAATATGCAGATTCACAAGCTCAGATACCCGCAGACCGCAGCCGTAAAGTGTTTCAATTATTGCCTTATTCCTGTGACCTTCAGGTTTACTATGGTCAATTGCCTCAATTATCCTGTCAATCTCCGCTACTGAAAGTACCTGTGGAAGTTTGAATCCAATTTTTGGCGATTCAAGAAGGGAAGCTGGATTCTCATCTGTTTCACCCTCTATAAGCAGAAATTTGTAAAAGGCTCTGATACCGGAGAGTACCCTTGACTGTGTACGGGTATTGCTGTTTTCTTCACCATACCAGCCAAGAAACTCTTTCAAATCAGTGTAAACTATATCTGAGGGGGAAGTGTTCTTTCCTTTTTTATCAAAAAAACTCTCCAGTTTCCTGACATCATGCAAATAAGCTTCAACACTATTCTCTGATAATGATTTTTCTAACCTCAGATAGGTCTCAAAGCTTTTTAATGATTGCTGCCATGTGAGGCTCATTGAATTCTGCTTTTATTTGAGAACAGTGTCATAAAAGTATAATTAATTTTTGTCTATTTTTACCATTTTGAATTTGATCTGTAATACTTTTGATGTTTCTGTAAAAAACTCGATATCAGATGAAAATAGAAATTATAAATGGGCCAAACCTTAACCTTCTTGGAACGCGGGAACCTGATAAATATGGTCATTCAACGTTTGACGAGTATCTGAAACTTATAAAGACAAGGTTTCCTGAAATTACTTTTGACTATTTCCAGTCGAATGTTGAAGGGGAAATCATAAATGAGATTCACAAATCAGGAATATCATATGACGGCATCGTTCTTAATGCCGGGGCCTATACACATACATCAGTGGCTATTCATGATGCGATAGCCTCAATAAAAGTTCCTGTGGTTGAAGTGCATATTACAAATATTTTTGCACGTGAAGAATTCAGACATAAAAGCATTATATCAGCAGTTTGCATGGGCACTGTTTCCGGATTTGGACTTGATAGCTACAGGCTTGCAATTGAGGCACATAAGGAAATAATGAAACTAAATAAGCATAAATAATGAACAGGAAAAGAACAAAAATAGTTGCCACACTATCTGACAAGAACTGCAAGCCAGCTTTTGTAAACCAGCTTTTTGAGGCAGGTATGGATGTTGTCAGGATTAACTCTGCACATGTCACAGTTGAGGCTGCCTTAAAGATGATCGAAAATATTCGAAAGGTTTCTGACAGGATCGCCATACTTGTTGATACAAAAGGACCTGAAATTCGTACTACTGCATGTGATGCCCCGGTGCAACTCAAAAAAGGTGATAAAATTAGTATAATCGGAAATCCGGAAAAAAAGACCTCTTCAGATGCTATCTATGTAAGCTATCCAAAATTCGCATCCGAAATTTCAACTGGTACTATGATACTTATTGATGATGGTGAACTGGAACTAAAAGCTGTGAGAAAAAATGGTGTTGAGCTTGAATGTATAATTGAAAATGACGGGGTTCTCGGATCAAGGAAAAGTGTTAATGTCCCGGGAGCCAGAATAAATCTTCCTTCTCTTACCGATAAAGACAGAGCCTTTCTTAAAATGGCTGCCGAATCAGAAGTTGATTTTATTGCACATTCATTTGTCAGGTCAACCCAGGATGTAATTGATGTTCAAAATGTTCTGAAATCTTTCAAAAGCGATGTTAAAATAATTGCAAAAATTGAGAACCAGGAGGGTGTTGATAATCTGGATGACATTATAGATCATGTTTATGGGATTATGGTTGCAAGGGGAGACCTGGCTATCGAAGTACCTTATGAAAAAATCCCTGTGATACAAAAAATGATTATCAACAAATGTATAATTACCAGAAAGCCTGTCATTGTTGCAACGCAGATGCTGCATTCGATGATTAATAATCCCAGACCGACACGCGCTGAGGTAAGTGATATTGCCAATGCTATATATTCTCAGACAGATGCTATTATGCTCAGCGGAGAGACTGCAAATGGAAAATATCCTGTTGAATCTGTGAAGACAATGACTAAGGTAGCTCTTGAAGTGGAAAAGAATAAGGAGAAATTTCTTGATATTCCATACTTTGATGCAACCGGGGAAATATCTGCATACCTTGCAAAAGTTGCAGTAAAAACAGCATTCAGAATTGGTGCAAAGGGTATAATAGCTGATACAACAATGGGAAGAACAATCAGGGATATGGCTTCATACAGAGGAATTAACCTGATTCTTGCCCAGAGCTATTCAAAAAGGACTATGAGGGAACTGGCACTATCTTACGGAGTTTATGCCGGATACCAGGAGAGTAAAAGCTCAGTTGACGACTTTATTCATATTGCCCTGAAAAAACTTGTAAAAACCCACAATTTAAAAGGGGATGATATCGTTGTTGTACTTGCAGGTAATTTTGCTGCAGGCTCAGGATTTTCTTTCATTGAAGTTGGTTCTGTCAATTATCTTAAAGACCGTGTAAACATTGATGAAGAGTAATAAGTGGTCTGATTTTTGTGGCCTTTTACAGGCCTGAAGACTGGTGAGATGATTAAAAATCTTGTTTTATTAATTTGGTTTATTCTTCATCCGGTTCATGTAACAATGACCAGCATTGATTATATCCCGGAAAATGATTCTTTGAAAGTGTTTGTTAAAATGTACTTCGATGATTTTCTGCTCGACCTCATAATTAGTGGGGAAAATCGGGAAGCTGATTTCTTTAAGCATCCAGCTCCTGAATCAATGAAGGTAATGGAGAACTATATAAACAGTATGCTTTTGATAAGGGTTAATAAAGAACTTCTGACCGGAAAATTAAATGATCTGGAAATAGTTGACAATGAAGTTAAACTCAATGTTGAATATAAAACAGCAAAACAACCTAAGATGATTACTGTAAGGAATATGATTATGACCAGGTTGTATAAAGATCAATCGAACCTTCTGATAGTTAAGGCGGATAATTTTGAAGAGGGTATAAAACTAACATCAGATTTTACTGAACAGACTTTTAAAATTAAGTAGAAGGGTGAAAAAGATTACTATAAGGGTACTAATGTTACTGATGCTGAGCTCAGTCATTCAGGCAAATTTATTTGCCACGCATAACAGGGCAGGAGAGATCACTTATGTTCAGTTGTCGGATCTTACTTATGAAATTACAATAACCACTTTCACTTATACGCTTAGTTTTGCCGACAGAAAAACACTTGATGTGGAATGGGGTGATAATTCAACTTCGACTGCACCACGTGTCGATGAGTTATTATTGCCAAATTATTATAAAAGGAATATATACAAGATTATTCATACCTACCCGGGACCAGGTATATATAAAATTGTGGTTCAGGATCCAAACAGGAACCTGGGAGTGAAAAATATCCCTAATTCAGTCAATGTTGTTTTTTCAATATCAACAATACTTACAGTTAACCCCTCAATGGGAATGAACAGTACTCCTGTTTTATTGAACCCTCCATATGACAAAGCAGCTTACGGATATGTCTTTATACATAATCCTGCAGCTTATGATCCTGATGGTGACAGTCTTTCATATAAACTTACTGTTTGTACCCGTGAAGATGGAAAACCTATTGAGAATTATACATTGCCTCCTGCAACTCATTCAATAAGAGTTGATTCAATTAGCGGAGACCTGATCTGGGATACCCCTGCTGATACCGGTATTTTTAATGTTGCTATGGAAATACAGGAGTGGAGGAATGGGAAAAAGATTGGATTGGTAGTCAGAGATATGCAGATTGAAGTTTATAGTACTAAAAATAAACCTCCAGTAAACGGACCTTTAAGAGATTATTGTGCAGAAGTGGGGGATACAATCGATTTCCTCTTCTCTGCAACTGATGAGGATAATGATTTTCTATCACTTAAATCGACTTCCGGAGTCTATACTCTGAAGGATTGTCCTGCATCTTTCACAAAGGTGGATTCTGTTACTGGTTTTGCTTCCTCCATATTCAGATGGATACCCTGTCATAAAGCTGTAAGAAATCAGCCTTATGATGTGATTTTTAAATCAGAAGATTATAACAGTGATGTCAGGCTGGCTGATATAGATAATATTAAGATTAAGGTTTTAGGCCCTGCTCCCAATTTTCTTAATGCTGTGCCTGAAGGTAAACAAATAAGACTTACCTGGTCCGGTTATGGCACAGATGCAATCGCCGGATTCAGCATTTACAGGCGTGAAGGTGCATCTGATTTTATTCCTGATTCATGTACAGCAGGAGTCCCGCTCTCTCTCGGATTTGCAAAGGTGGGATATATTACAGGTAGTTCAACAACTACATATTCAGACAGTGATAATGGTCAGGGACTGCAGTATGGCAGGGAGTATACATACAGGATTGTTGCTGTTTATCCGAATGGAACTGAAAGCAAATCGTCAAATGAGATAACATCTTCACTGGTGTCCGGTATTCCGGTCATACGTAATGTCAGTGTCAGCAATACAGATCAGGTAAACGGGTCAATCTTTATTTCCTGGGAGAAACCTGACCAGCTTGATACTATTCCTGCAACAGGCCCATATGAATATTTAATATACCGGGCCACTGGTACGGGAGGAAGTGATTACAGCCAGATCAAATCAATAATTACAGCCGACTTAAACGATACTACATATATTGATACTCTTTTTAATACAACTTCAGCCGGTTATATTTATAAAATTGAGCTCTGGAATGATGCACCGGGTAATAGATTTCTTATCGGTGAGCCTGCGTATGCATCATCGCTCTACCTTACTGCTTCTCCAGGTGACAAAAAGGCAAAGCTTTCATTTGCCAGGAATGTCCCCTGGGTTAATACCAGGTATGATATATATCGGTTGAATGAGTCAACTATGCTGTATGATTCGATTTCTTCTACAAATCAGCTTTTTTATACCGACAAGGTCTTTGAAAATGGTAAGGAGTATTGTTATATGGTGAGATCATTTGGTGGTTATCTTACCGATGGCATGCCCAGAAATCTCCTTAATTTCTCTGAAAAACAATGTGTCACACCTGAAGATAATGAACCACCATGTACACCTGAGATAAATGTAACAAGTCAGTGCGATAGTCTTTACAATACGATTACGTGGGTAATTACCGATTCCAGCTGTTTTGGCGATATAGCCGGTTACAGGTTATACTATAAACAAACCTCGGAGGAAAACCTCGGACTTCTCATTGAGATTGATGATCCAAATGTGTTTTCTTACAGGCATTTCCCGGGTGATGTCATTTCAGGCTGCTATGCGGTATCATCATTTGACTTCATCGGTAACGAAAGCGAGAAATCAGTAATGGTTTGTATCGATTCATGTAATTTTTATGAGATACCAAATGTATTTACTCCTAACGGCGATGATATAAATGACAGGCTTGTGGCAAAAACTTCGGGTCTGGTTGAAAAAATTGATTTCAAATTATTCAACAGGAATGGATTATTGATATTCAGCACTGATAAACCAAAAATTGACTGGGATGGAACTTACAAGGGTAAGATAGTTTCTCCCGGAGTATACTTCTATCAGTGTGATGTGTATGAGAATCGTATTTCGGGTATCGAACTGTTCCATCTGTCTGGATTTGTTCATGTTATCACTGAACTGGATGCTAAAGTTAAGAAAGAGGAGACCAAATGACGCTGAGTAGTTACAAATATCGAATATTAATGATTTCTATTATCATTTTGTTTACTTCTGGTGTTAAAGGTCAGAATGATATAGATGTTATACTAAAAGCTAAAGCTCTTGCTGCCTCAGGACGGAATACCGATGCAATTAATCTCCTTGATAAAGCTATTGCCCTGGAGACCGATTACAGGCTTCATATCCAGAGGGCAGAGGTCTGTCTTGAAGAAAAGGATTATTCTGGTGCAATCATGGATTTAAACCAGGCAAACAAGCTTAAGGAACATTCAGGTGACTTTAGACTTGCAAAGGTTTATGCCCTTAAGGGAGATGCCGCAACCTCTCTTTATCATCTGGGAATGCATATGAATTCCAAATACAAGTTAAGCGAAAAAGAGATAATGCTGGAACCTGCATTTGGCAGAATTGAGAACCGTTCTGAGTGGAGACAATTCTGGAAAAAGGAGTGGTACAACTTTGCTGAAAGAAGCAGATCAGAGATCGAGTTCCTTACTTCAGGAAATAAGATTGAAGATTCAAAAGCGATTTTTGCAGAGTTAAAGAAAGGCTACCCTGATAGTGAAGAGACGTTATATTCAGAGACTCTTATAAATGTTGTTTCAGGGAAGTATAATGATGCAGTTCTGACTGCCAGGCAACTCACGACTACTTATCCTGAAAATGAGAAATATATGCGTTTGCTGGCCAGGGCACAGACAGGACAGTTAAATTATGCAGGTGCTTCAGTGACATATTCTAAACTTCTTGAGTCGGGAGTTGCTGACGCCAGGTTGATAATATCAAGAGCGGATTGTTACCGGGAAACAGGGGAAATAGATAAAGCTATCAGAGATATAGAAAAATTCCTGGAACTTTACCCTGAGGATAAGTATGCATTAAGCCTTGCCGGAAAAGTAGAAACTGAATCAGGTGATAATCTTAAAGCTCTCGAATATTTCTCAAAAAACCTTAAGCTGCATCCCAATGATGCTGATTGCTATGTTGACAGAGCAAATTCGTATTTTGTATCAAAGTCGTGGGAGTGGGCAGCTGATGATTACAGCATGTCTCTCGATCTGAAACCTGATAATTCTGATGTCTGGTTAAATAAAGGCATTACGTTAATAAATAGAGGAGAAATAGATGATGCCTGCCACGATTTTAAAAGATCATATTCACTTGGGAACCAGAAAGCGTCATCTTATATTGGAAAATACTGCATAAATCGTTAAACTTCCTACCTGCCTTCCGCCCTGGGCCATTAGCCTTTCGCCTTTCGCCTTACACCTTACGCCTTACCTCACATGCTTCAGTATTCTTTCAAACAGATCATGAGGCTTGAAAGGTTTTAATATATAATCATTTATGTGAAGGTGTTCTATTTTGTCATGGCTTTCCGACATGATTGCAGCTGTAAGAGCTACAATAGGGATATTCTTAATTTTCAGGTTATCAGATTCTCTTATTCTTTTTGAGGCCTCTATTCCGTCCATAACAGGCATCTGAAGGTCCATAAGTATTAGATCGAAATCATCTGACATCAGCTTTTCAAGTGCGAGCTGGCCATTTTCAGCATGCGTTACCTCAACACCCCAGCCTGTAAGGAATTTATTGGCTACAAAGAAGTTTATCTTGTTATCCTCAGCGACAAGTATCCTTTTACCTTCAAGTCCGGTATAGTTTTCTGGTTGTTCTACTTTCTGGTCAGCACTGGTTAAGTCAGATATGCCAAGAATAATTATGAAACTGAAAGTTGATCCTTTGCCAGGCTCGCTTTCAATATTTATTGAGCCTCCCTGGAGTTCGATGAGCTTTTTACAGATAGCAAGACCCAGACCAGTTCCACCGTATTGTCTTGTTGTATCGGCTGAGGCCTGTGTAAATCCTTCAAAAATAGCTGAATGTTTTTCTTTAGGAATACCAATACCTGTATCAGAAACAGAAAATTTAATTTTAATATGGTTACCAGCACGTGAATGCTCTTTTACCATAACTTTTATGCCACCATTGTTCGTGAACTTGAGAGCATTTGAAAGCAGATTTGAAAGGATCTGGTTTAATCTTATCGGGTCGCCAATAACTTCAGCTGGCAGTGTCATCTCCTTGTTCAGTTCAAAACTAAGATTCTTTGCCTTTGACCTGAAAGAGTAAGATCGCATTATTTCTTCAAGGAAATCACCCAGGTTGAATTGTGTCTGTTCAAATATAATTTTACCTGACTCCATCTTATTGTAGTCAAGTACATCATTTACCAGCGTCAGCAAATGATTGCCTGAAAACTTGAGGGTTTTAATAAAATCCATCTGATCTTCACGTGGATTCCCCTGCATCAGTAGATTGGTAATACCAATAACTTCATTGAGGGGTGTCCTTATTTCATGACTCATTGTGGACATGAACAATTGTTTCGATTGTGCAGCTTCCTCTGCTTTTTGCCTGGCAATGATAAGGTTATCAAGCATTATTCTCCTCTGAATAGAAAGAGCAATCTGGTTGGCTATAAAATCAAGAACATACAGATCATCAAGTGAAAATTTGTTTTCATCATTATAATCCTGCAGGCACATCATTCCGATTATATTTCCTTCCACCCTGAGTGGAACACCCATCCAGACCTTACATGGCGTTCCTATCAGGTCTATTTCTCCCTGTTCCTCCAGAATTTTTAGATCGGATTCCTTTAACAGAACTGATTTGTTCTGTTTTATTACATACCCGGTTATAGTTTTTTCAGTAGGGATGTTAGCAAAACTATCTTTTTCATCAGCAAAAAATGGCAGAGAGATTTTATCATCATCCTTGTTATACAAAGCTATGAAGAAGTTATTGGTATCCCATATTTTACTTAATTCATGAACAATTGTGGGATATATTTCTTTAAGGTCATACTGTTTGATGGCAGCTGTTGAAATGTTAAAGAGTATTTCCTGCAGGAGCTGCTTCTTCTTCTCAGCTGAAATGTCGCTATAAATAGCAAGGTTGGCAACATGCTCATTATTTATAAAAATCCCTCTAGCTACCATAGAGACATAGATCTGTTTTCCCTGATTGTTTATCCTTACGGTCTGCCTTACATCTTTCATATTCTCTGCCGATAGCATATCAATCTGGTTAGCTTCTTCCCTGAGGTGATCGGGGACAATAAGATCATTAAGATTCATGCCGGATGTTTCCTCCTGTGAATATCCAAACATGTTTGTGAATTCACTGTTGATCATTGTAACCAAACCTGCAGTTGTTGTTATTGCCAGAGCTGAAGGGATTGAATTATAAAGGGTTTCAAGCAGAACGTTGTCCCTGAACGTCGGATCATTATATTCTCTTTCAGTATATGACATTTACTACAATTGATTCAGGAACTAAAAATAGCAATTATTCGTATTTTCAGGATTTTTCTAAAGAATTTTTAATTTTATTTTTATTTGCTTTTAGATTGCGGTTTTTTTGATAGTATTTGCAGAAGTCTGTAATTCCGCATTCAGTGCAGAGCGGATTTCTTGCCATACATACATAACGCCCATGCAGTATAAGCCAGTGATGGGCTCTGTTTAAAAAATCCTCAGGAATATTCTTAGTAAGTTGTAACTCGCATTGTGAAGGATTCCTCGCTACAGTAAGTCCTATCCTGTTGGCAACTCTGAAAACATGAGTATCTACTGCCATAACAGGCTTTTTATATAATACTGATAGCAAAACATTTGCAGTTTTTCTTCCGACACCCGGCAGCCTTTGAAGCTGATCGGGATCTGAAGGTACTATGCCTCCGAATTCAGTGAAGAGCATCCGTGACATCCCTGCAAGATGTTTTGACTTATTGTTAGGGTATGAACAGGATTTAATATAATGGAATATTTCTTCGGCTGATGCTTTAGACATAGATTCGGCATCATGATATTTATCAATAAGCGCAGGCATTATCATATTGACTCTCTTGTCGGTACATTGCGCTGAAAGGATTACAGCTACAACCAGCTCAAAAGGGTTGTCGTATTCAAGTTCTGTGTCAGCAAATGGATTAGTTTCCAGAAAGTATTCAATTGTTTTTCTGTATCGTTCCTTAAGTGTCATGTGAATTTTAAAATATAGTGTTGTTAAGGTAACACTTTTTATCTTTGCGCAATATTTGATGAGTATGGTTAGTTACCTCCAGGTTGACAATATATCAAGAAGGATAGGCGACAGGATAATTTTTGAGAACATTAGCCTGAATGTAAACAAGGACGATAAAATTGCTCTTATTGCTGTTAATGGGGCAGGTAAATCATCAATGCTCGATATTATTGCAGGAATTGAGAGTGCTGACAGCGGAAATCTTAGTATAAAGAGGGGGCTTAAAATCGCATATCTCAGGCAGTACCCGGTTTTAAATGAATCCAACTCAATTATTGATGAGCTCTTTTGCAGTAACAATAAATTGGACAGTACAATAAAAGAGTATGAAACATGCCTGGCACTGGGTCAGAACGATAAACTTCATGAAATTATCCAGCAAATGGATGACCTCAAGGCCTGGGAATATGAAGTGGCTGTAAAACAGATACTTTCAAAACTTAAGCTGACAGATCTTAATGCCAGGATAGCTACCCTTTCAGGTGGTCAGAAGAAGAGGATTGCTCTCGCAAAGGTACTGGTTGAAGAGTCGGATTTGCTTATTCTGGATGAACCTACCAATCATCTTGATCTTGATATGATAGAGTGGTTTGAAGAGTATCTCATTAAATCAAATAAAACCATCCTGATGGTTACTCATGACAGGTATTTTCTTGACAGGATATGCAATGTTATTATGGAGCTTTCAGGAAATCAGATCTATCGATATGCAGGGAATTATGAGTATTTTCTTGAGAAAAAGGAGATGAGGGAACAGTCAGAAAGGTCAAATGTTGATAAAGCCAGAAATCTTCTCAGAACAGAACTCGACTGGATGAGACGAATGCCTAAAGCACGCAGGCATAAGGCCAAATCAAGGATTGACTCATTTTATGACCTTAAGGAGAAAGCAATATATAAGCCTGCCGATCAGACAATTAATATTAATGTCAATATTTCCAGGATGGGGAAAAAGATTCTTGTTCTGAAGGGGCTATGCAAATCTTACAATGATATATTATTAATTAAGGATTTTTCCTATTCTTTCAGCCGGTTTGAAAAGATTGGTCTGATAGGGAGAAACGGAACAGGAAAGACAACTCTGCTTAATATTATTACAGGCCTTATATCCGCCGAGTCAGGTACTGTGGAAAAAGGAGATACTATTGTATTCGGTTATTATCGTCAGGAAGGAATTCAATTTGATGAAGATCTGACGGTCATAGATGCAGTTAAAAACATAGCGGAAACAGTAGAGCTGGGAGATGGAAGTAAACTTTCAGTTACACAGTTTATGAATTATTTTTTATTTCCCCCTGATAAGCAATACACATATGTCAGGAAACTTTCAGGTGGAGAAAAACGGAGGCTTTATCTTCTGACGGTATTGATGAAAAATCCAAACTTCCTGATCCTTGATGAGCCTACAAATGATCTTGATATTCTTACCCTTAATGTTCTGGAAGAATATCTGGCCGGTTTCAAAGGGTGTGTAATGGTAGTATCCCACGACAGGTACTTTATGGATAAAATAGTTGATCATATCTTTGAGTATAAGGGAGATGGAGTCATTAAAGATTTTCCGGGGAATTATACGCAATTAAGAAACTCTGAAGAAGAGTCTCAGAATGAAGTTATTCAATTAAAAGAGAAAAACAGCAATCTATTAATACCTGAAAAAGATTCTTTTAATATAAAAAGCAGAAAAACGGGTCTTTCATACAAAGAGAAAAGAGAGTTTGAAGAACTGACATCGGATATTAAAAACCTGGAGACTGAAAAAAAAGAGATTGAAAATGAGCTCAGCAAAGGCACTCTTGGTCAAGATGAGCTTTTAATCAAATCACGGAGGCATGGAGATATCCTGAAAGCCCTTGATGTAAAGGAGATGAGATGGCTGGAGCTAAGTGAAAAAGGTGGATGATTTTTATAATTGTGCCATTCCTGCATGATTGCGAAATGAATTGATTATTTTAGCATTTAATTACTCTACGCTTGGGAAAAATATTTATAAATACACCTTTCACCAAATCAGAGATTATGGTAGGTGAGTCATGGGAGTCTGTTAATGAACTTCTTCCTGAATCAGGTGTGGTTATTATAACCGATGATAATATACTAAGACTGTATGGTGACGCTTTTCCTAAATTCCCTGTATTTTCAGTGACTCCGGGAGAGGTTAGTAAGAAGTTGCAGGTGGTGGAAGATCTTGCCGTTAAGTTACTTAATGAAGGAATTGACAGATCTGGTTTCATACTGGCAGTAGGAGGGGGAGTAGTATGTGATATTGGAGGTTTTCTGGCATCAGTTTATATGAGGGGAATAAGATGTGGTTTTATTTCAACCAGTCTGCTTTCACAGGTTGATGCCAGTACAGGTGGAAAGAACGGTGTCAATCTGGGTCTTGCAAAGAATATGATCGGGATAATAAGGCAGCCTGAGTTTGTAATCTGTGATCCGGTTATGCTTCTGACCCTTCCTGATGATGAATTTCTATCGGGTCTCGCAGAATTAATAAAAACAGCTGTCATTGGTGATAGTGAACTCTTTAGTATTATAGAAAAAAGCGGCAGGGAAATACTTTTGCGAGACAAAGAGATGCTTGCAATGCTGGTAACCAAGGCTGTTAATTTTAAATCAATGGTTGTGTCGGAGGATGAAAATGAGACAGGTCTGCGGCGGATTCTTAATTTTGGTCATACATTCGGACATGCTATTGAACTACAGAGAAGATTAAAACACGGATTTGCAGTTGCTTCAGGTATGGAGCTGGCTGCTGAATTCTCCCTTGAAAAAGGTTTTATAGACCAGGCTGAAAAAGACAGGATAATTGATGTTTTGAAAGGATTTAATCTTCTTGATCAACAGTACATTACAGATTATGAGATGGAAAATCTGATTATACATGATAAAAAGAAGTCCGGATCATCAATCCATTTTGTTTTTACTGAGGGTATTGGTAAGGCTTCAGTGAAGAAGATGGCTGTAACTGAAATTATAGATTTTTATAAGAGATTCAGGAAAAAAAGATTATAATATGAATTCCTTTGGAGTTATTTTCAGAGTTACGATATTCGGTGAGTCACATGGTCCTGCAATAGGAATTGTAATTGACGGTATTCCGCCTGGCATTTCCATAAAGCCTGAAGATTTTCATGCTGATCTGAAACGCAGGCAAAGCGGAAGCAGGGGAACCACCAAACGACGGGAGCCAGATTTGCCGGAGATATTGAGTGGAGTGTTCCAGGGTTTTACTACAGGTGCTCCGTTGACTCTGATGACAAAAAACAGCGATAAGATATCATCCGACTATGATGAATTCAGGAATATTCCCCGGCCGGGACATTCTGATTTTGTTTCAGCTATAAAGTATTCCGGATATTCAGATATGAGGGGGAGCGGTCATTTTTCAGGAAGGATTACATGGGGACTTGTTGCGGCAGGTGTTATTGCAAAGAAAATCATTACTGATTCCAGGGTATCTGCAAAACTGATTTCAGCCGGGGGCTCAGAAAATATCGAAGAAGCACTTGATATGGCAATAGCATCAAACGATACTATCGGTGGTATTATCGAATGCCGGATTCAGGATCCGCCTGCCGGAATTGGAGAACCGTTTTTTTATTCTTTCGAATCAGCGCTTAGCCATCTTATTTTTTCTATCCCGGCTATAAAAGGAATTGAATTCGGAGCAGGGTTTGCTGCAGCAGCAATGAGAGGATCACAGCATAATGATCCTTTCATGGACAGTATGGGTAAGACTGTCACAAATAATGCAGGTGGGATAAACGGCGGAATAACAAATGGAAATGAAATAATTTTCAGAACTGTTGTTAAACCAACCTCATCCACTGGAGCAGATCAGACAACATTTAACTTTAAGGAAGAAAAAATGACTACACTTAAAGTAAAGGGAAGGCATGATACATGTATTGCTCTCCGAATTCCTGTTATTATTGAAGCTGCTGCTGCTATTGTTTTGGCCGACCTGCTACTTATTGACCGAGGGATATATGGGTTAAGGAAGAAAAAATCAGTTTTTTGATTTTATTATCAAAACCATTTTTGTAGAAGCTTTGATCATGAAACGGCTGTCAATCCTTTCTCCTATTACCCATGCAATTCTTCCTCCGGATACAAGAACATTAATCTTTTCCTTTTCTAGAAGTGACTTTTTGATGTCAATTAGGAAATCACTGATCTTTTTTCTGTTTTTCATTCCGAGGGGATAGAAATAGTCTCCATTCTTCCATCTTCTTATAATAAGCGGATAGTCTATTTCATTTTCGTCAAGGCATGCGGTCAGTTTATCTTCAGGAATAACAAAGCCATGTTTAATTTCCTGTGTATTAGCTGAAACAATAAAGGGAATATTTTCCATATCCGCCTTGTTATAAATGATGTATTGGGAATCAGTTACTTTGTCTTTTGGTGAAAGTATAATCTTATTTCTGTTTTTCAGTATCCGGTGAGAAGCAGTATACAACTGCCCACCTGTTTTTCCGCATATTATATTCATAAGATCCGCAGTCTGTGCTCCTGAAAGACCGAACGGACGAAACAGTTCATAAAGTACACTTTTTTCATTAAGGTATTTCTCAAGTTTTATCACATCGAATGTTATAGTAACTCCATCAGATTCAGATATATTTTCTCTAATTTCAGAAATAAATCTATCAACCAGTTCGTCAGTCTCTCTCAATCTGCCAATTGTTTCGGAAAGAGTTTTTTCCAGTGCAGGATTTATTTTTTTAAGAACAGGTATAATAAGGTGCCTTATCTTATTTCTTGTATACTTTGTATCTGCATTAGATCTGTCTTCACGAAAACTAATATTGTATTTGTTACTGTATTGTACAATTTCAGATCGAGATGCAAAAAGTAATGGTCTGATGATTTTTTTACTGACAGGTCGCATACCTGTAAGACCTGAAATACCTGTTCCCCTGACAAGATTAATTAAAAGAGTCTCAATATTATCATTCTCGTTGTGTGCAACAGCTATCATATCATAACCATTATCCAACCTGATCTGCTCAAACCAGCCGTACCTTAGTTGCCTGGCTGCCATCTGGATTGACAAATTTTCCCTTTTGGCAAACTCTTTTGTGCTGAACTTAACAGAGTAGAACGGCAGGTTATTCTGTTCAGCAAATTTTCTAACAAGTTCCTCATCCATATCAGAATCCTTTCCACGAAGGCTGAAGTTGCAATGCGCCATCCCTGTTTCATAGCCAGCTTTTAGGAACAGATCAGTCATGACCATGGAATCGATTCCCCCGCTTACTGTAAGTAGTACTCTGGCACCACTGTCCAGCATTTTATTCTCCGAAATATAGTTGATGAATTCTGTTAGCATAAAAGATTGTAATGTTTTACAAAAATAAAAATTAAGTTAATGTTTTGAAAGATAATCTGCCACACTTTCCTGTGTTTCCTACATCACTTCCTGACCTTTATTCCAGTCAGCTCTTCTGAATACTCATAAGTTCCGGCCAGAACATCGTAATTTTCAGAGATAGTTTTTGAAAGATCTGATACTATTGGGTATTTAACACCTTTGATACCACTGTCTTTAGGCTCAGGCTGGAGCCATTTCCTTTGAGAGAAATGAGAATCAACTGAACATCCGACAACAGCAACTTTCCTTTTCTCAAATTCTTTAATTTTTCCCTGGAAAGCCAATAATTCAGTAGGGCATACAAAAGTAAAGTCTGCTGGATAGAAGAAGAGGACAACATACTTCTTATATATATCAGTTTTGTTTATTAATGGTACTGAATTACAGATGGAGGACCAGGATCAAAATTATATGGTTTCAGAAGCTGTTCACCTGAGATTACTACATTATTGATCCTTGAAAATTCTGGTTTAACTGGAAAGAATGCGAATCTTATCTGGAGGGTGTTAAATAGGAGGTTGTTGTTCCTTATCCTTATTCCCAGGCCTATAGCAGATAGAATGAATCCATTTGCAATTGTCTCATTGGAATCAGACAGATATCCAAGATCTGCAAACCCATAATAAGCAAATCTGAAGCCAAGGAAGTTTGCCGGACTAAAGAGAACAGATTCCAGACTTAATGTAAGCCTTTGTGTTCCTCCAATTGAGTCATTTCTGAATCCTGTGAATCCGTTTTCCCTGAGAAAACGAAGATATTCATCAGAGTATCTGCCAACTCCACGTGAATAATCAATTGTTACAAAGTTTCTGATTTTATTTCGACCGGAAGTTAATAGATTAGAAAAATAGTTCATTCGGACCGCAAATATACCCTGTTCTGTTTTACTGTCAATCAGATATCCTCCTATAGCGAAGGAAGAATAGAAGTAACCAATTTTCCGAAATGATTTGCCAATTGAAATATCTGATCCAAGATAGGTTCTTGTTTTAAACTCATTGAATTCCCTGCCTCCTGTAAATCTAAGCATTGCACCATAAGGGACATCCTCGGTTCTTCCATAACCATAGATCAGATTCGTTTTATAATACTTCTGGTGTGAAAAGGCAACAGAACCAAGGAATATTTTATACTGCTGGTACTTATAATATGAATCGGGGTAAATTTCAGGATGTTCAAATACATTATTATTATAGTAGCGGCCACCTATTATGAGTCGCTTAACCTCACTGGTGTTAAAAAGGAATGATCGCGACAGCCAATAATCCTGAAGGTTATAGCTAACTGGCTCAGCAACTCCCAGGGTATCGAAATCTTCAGATGTGTACATCTGGGTAATTGAAATTCCTCCTGCATATTTTGTTGACGAACTTACCAGGGGGCGGTTGAGACCGAACCCATAGCTGGTCTGTCCAAGTCCGTCCATAAAAAATGTTCTGAAGTTTATAAACGTCTTACTGATATTATCAATCTTGTAGTTGACACCAAATCCTGGATAATTTGATTTTTCCGTATCAAAAGGGAAGTTAAATCCGAGCTCATGGCCAATTCCGAAAATGTTTTTTTCGAATATTGAGACATTTCCTTTTTTAAAACCTCTGTAGTCATAACTGGCACCAAGAGAATATACATCTTTTGTAATAACTACAATATCAGCCTCTTCTTCTGATACAGGAACCACAATTATTCTGGCATCATCAATAAATGAAAGCTGCCTAAGTAACCTTTCATTGTCACTTAGAACAAGAGGTGATATACTTTCTCCGGTCTTAAATAGAAGGTTCTTTCTGATTATCCCTTCAAGAGTATTAATATGGGTTTTATTAAGGATATTTTCATGTTTTTCAGGGGACTGATCAGCAGGATTGTTTATACTTGTACCGAAAACACTAAGTCTTCTTACCTCTATCTTCCTTATCTTTTTCCCTTCATAATCAATATAATTTCTGTCACTCTCACTGGTAATCTCTTTTTGATTTGCCTGTTCAGGTGCTACAACCACCAGATCATATATTTTTTTAGCAAATGGTTTTCTGGAAGCTCTAAGTTTAAGTGAGTCGTAAAATTCCTTATTCCTTTCTCTTTCATACACAACATAAGGATCAACACCAGACGGTACCCACAGGATGGTATCGTTTGAAAAGTAAGATATGCTGTCTTTTATCTGAATAAATGAACCTGAAGGAATAACAATAACTGTATCTCCAATAGCCCTCAGCTGGGAATAGGATTCTACTGAAATAAGGCTAAGAGCCAGAAAAAAAAGAGGCTTAATGGCACATCCATATTTCCTGAACCGGATATACATCAGGTTTCATGCGAATTGTCAACAAGAACATCATCTGAATTGAACTGGAAACCAAGCCTTTTGCCAGTTATTAATCTGGAATTCTGTATCTTCGCTTCTACCTGACCGACAGTTGCAATTTTCACAGTATCATATGGAGGTACAAGTAAATCAAATTCCAATGAATACTGTATTGCAGTCGATATAATATTCTGCAATGATTTTTTACTTATTTCTTCGCTTCCAAAATTAGTAAATAACATTCCCATTTGGCGCTTTCCTTCAACAAAGTACTGTTTTTCATGATTGATAAATATCCTGGCAATAAGATAGCCCAGATCATCGACTCTTGAATACTTGAAGGAATCAGCAAGAAAATTATAAATATTTATTATTCCAGAATAGGCATTGTACTTGTTTTTCTGAATATATTCTGTTTTCCAGGCCGGATGTTCCCTGTCGAACTGAAAGATGTTTGAATGCATACTGAAAAGGAGGACATCTGCAGCTACCTTTAGCTGAACATCAAAATTACTTCTGTCTGTATATTCAAGCTTTATCCTCGAATCAGTACCAGCAAGATTGACATTTATGTCTTTGGTCATACTCTTAAGGACATACTTTAGGACAGAGAAAGATTGTAAGGTATTATCAAATACTTTCTGTTTCAGAAGCGACTTCTCCTTCAGGGTACTTATTATTACCGGCTTTTTATCATTCGGATTTGACATGACACGGTGTGAGTTTATTTAGAAGTATCAGACAACTAAAATAGTAAAAATTACATTTAATTAAAACAGGGACAATAGTATAGAAGTCCCTGCTGTGTATTAGTAAGATCTTGCAAAGAGGACCCTGCGTCTTGAAGGTTTCCCGGTGTAAATGCATTTTCCCTCCTCCTCAGGGCTGTCAAATGGTATGCATCGTATTGTTGCTTTAGTCTCTTCCTTTATCTTTTCTTCTGTCTCTGCTGTTCCGTCCCAGTGTGCCATTATGAAACCACCCTTGTCATCAAGGATTTTCAGAAAATCATCCCATTTATCAACAAAAAAAGTATTCTCCTTTCTGAAATTCAATGCTTTCCGGAAAATATTTGACTGGATTTCTTCAAGAAGTGCCGGTATGTACTCACTAACCTTATCAATAGGAATAGTCTCTTTAGTAAGAGTATCTCTTCTGGCAACCTCAATAGTATTATTCTGAAGATCACGCGGACCTATTGCCAGTCGTACAGGTACACCCTTAAGCTCATAATCAGCAAATTTAAATCCGGGAGTGTTATTATCCCTGTTATCATATTTTACTGAGATTCCTCTTTTATCAAGATCTGACTTTATTCTTACAGCAGTTTCAGAAATAGATGCCAACTGCTCATCATTTTTAAATATTGGAATAATTACAACCTGAATCGGAGCTAACTTTGGAGGAAGTACCAGACCATTATTGTCTGCATGCCCCATAATTATTGCACCCATTAGCCTTGTTGAAACTCCCCAGGATGTTGCCCAAACATAATCAAGTTTACCTGATTTGTCTGTAAACTGAACATCAAATGCTTTTGCAAAATTCTGTCCCAGGAAATGGCTGGTTCCGGCCTGAAGTGCCTTTCCATCCTGCATAAGAGCCTCAATTGCGTAAGTATCAAGTGCTCCGGCAAACCTTTCATTTTCACTTTTATAGCCTTTGATTACCGGGAGAGCCATGCTGTTTTCCGCAAAACCTGCATAAACATTTATCATTCGTTCAGTCTCCTCAATTGCTTCCGACCGCGTTGCGTGTGCCGTATGACCTTCCTGCCAGAGGAATTCAGTAGTTCTTAGGAAAAGCCTTGTTCTCATTTCCCATCGCACAACATTAGCCCACTGGTTTATCAGGATAGGCAGATCACGGTAAGATTGAATCCAGTTTTTATAGGAATTCCATATGATTGTTTCGGAAGTTGGTCTTATTATGAGCTCTTCTTCAAGCTTTGCCGTGGGGTCAACTACAATTCCTTTTCCTGATTCGTCTGTTTTAAGCCTGTAATGAGTTACAACAGCGCATTCCTTTGCAAATCCCTCAACATGTGCAGCCTCCTTGCTGAAGAATGATTTAGGAATGAAAAGTGGAAAATAGGCATTTACATGCCCTGTTTCCTTAAATAACCGGTCAAGTTCAGCCTGAATTTTTTCCCATATTGCATATCCGTAAGGTTTAATAACCATACATCCTCTAACAACCGAATTTTCAGCAAGATCGGCCTTTATAACCAGGTCATTGTACCACTGTGCATAATTTTCTTCCCGGTTTGTCAAGTACTTTGCCATTTTTTTGGTATGCTATTTGTTTTAACTTTGCTAAAGATTGAGCAAAAATAAACAAAAACTTCAGTTATTATTCAAAAAAGAAAGGCAGGTACGTCATGAAAGCAAAATACCACATAGGATTAAGTATAATACTCCTGATAGCCTCTTCCTCACTTAACGCACAATCGGTTGAGTTTGCCAGTAACAGGCACGATGGCGCAACTACTGTAGTGGTAAATAATTATCACAACGATTATGACTATTATTATTCATCCAGGATAAACAGATTTCATCGATCGTATACCTCATTCAATTATTATGCCCCTGTCTTTACTGAAACATATTGGTATAATTATCAGCCTTATAGCTGGGGTGTCAGTATTTATGATGGTGGAAGTTTTGGAATGGGATTCGGGTATTCTTCCGGATACTCTTCATATGGGTACGATTATGGCTATTCCAGAGGAGGCTATGACCCTTACTTTTCGAATTCGTACTATTGGGGATATGCACCGGCATATAACAATTACTGGTATACTCCGGCAGTAGTAAATATCAGAGTAGGATACAGCTGGTACCCTCCGGCTTATTACGGGAGAAACGTTTATGTTCAAAATCATCACCACTATTATGATAATAACAGGCCTGTTAAAACAAGCTATAATTACAGTCCATCCGGAAATAAGTCAGGGAATACTACAAGACGAGAATCCACCGCAGCAGATAATACTTCAGGTGGAGAAACACGGAGATATTTAAGTCCTTCAAAAGACAGAAGAGTCAGGGATAATGGCAATAACGGTGAAGGCAGTAATAATGCTAATAACGACAGCAACAGCAGCAACGGCAATAACGGCAATAACGGCAATAACGGTAATAACGGCAATAACGGCAATAACGGCAATAACGGTAATAACGGTAATAACGGCAATAACGGCAATAACGGCAATAACGGCAATAACGGGAACAATGGCAATAACGCCAATAATGAGAATAATGGTAATAATGGTAATAATGGTAATAACAGCAATAATGGCAACAATAATAACAGTGTAGACGACGGAAACAGAAGTAACAACACTAATAATGGCAACAATAATAACAGTGTTGACGATGGTAACAACAGCAATAATACTAACAATGGGAACAATAACAACAGTGTGGATAACGGAAACAGGAGTAATAACTCCAATAATGGGAATAATAACAACAGTAACAATAATAACAATCGCAATACGGGCAATAATGGTAATGGAGGCAAAGCTGACAATGTTGGGAAAGGTACTGGAATCAACAGTGCAGGAACTGGATCTTCAACCAGGACAATAGGTAACAGTAACAGGCCAGGTTCTTCTGCCGCTACAAACAATAATTCAAATGCCACAACCCGGAGCAGGAGCCAGTATGAGAGCGGAGCAAGAAGCAATGGCAATGTGCGTACAATATCTAATTCGAAATCTGAATCCAGGGTTACTTCTCCCGCTAGCAGACAACCCAGCGGGAATTACTCCTCAGGCAGGAGCAGATCATCTTCCGGATCTGTTTCAAAAGGTTCATTGAAGAGCAGTTCAAAAAGCAGCTCTTCAGGAAACAGCCAGTCGAGGAAAAGTACGTCATCAAAAAGTGATTCAAAGTCCTCAGGATCATCATCTTCAAAGACTTCCTCTTCTCGGAGAAGGTAATTTTGCAGAGACATTCAGTGGAAACTCGCATACAATGATAAAGCAGGATATAAGTTCAGGGTTGGATAACATTATGAAATTGATTTAGAATTTACTTCTTTTGGTATAATATTTGTGTTATATATTTTATAACTTAAATGCAAATCAATAATGAGAGCATTAGCATACATATCAGTCGGTTTCCTTTTTCTTCTTGGATCGTGTTCAGCAACACAATATGCAGGAGGGGAATACGATGATCTTTATTATTCATCATCTGACAATCCTCCTGTTAGGAGGCAAAATATAATAAGGGAGGAGATAGCCGAGCAGAATCTGAATGTAGATGACTACTATGATAACAAATATGCAGTTGATACTCTTGTTTCGGGACAGTTTAATGATGCACTTCAAAATAGTGATCAGGTAATTATAAATAACTATAGTGGTGGTAATGGGTATGACTATTATGATTCATATTCTGGAAGGCTGAACATGTTCTACGGGAATTATTTTGATCCTTACTGGCGTGATCCTTATTACTTCAGTTTTAATTATGGTTATCCCTATTCAAGTTTTGGTTTTGGATTTGGCTACCCATATTTCGGCTTAGGATTTAACAGGGGATGGGGCTATCCTTATTCCCCGTATTATTCTTACTACTATCAGCCATATTATGGAGGTTATTATTCGCCTTATTATTCGCGAGGATATTATTCCGGATATGGTGATGAGGATTCTTATGTTAATTATGGCAGGAGGGAAAGGCCAAGTACAATGTCATCCAGAGCAAATGCTAACTCAGGCGGCGGTGGGGTTAGTGCATACTCAAGGAGGGATGTTTCTTCCATGAATTCACGATCATCAGCTTCAGAAGGCAGAGTAAGGAGTTATGCAGGTAATGAATCTGCCTCTTCATCTATCAGAAGGACAGATCCTTCTGCAGTTACAGGGGTGTCAAAGGCTGCAACATCAGCAAGAACTGTTACACAGGATGCTAAAGGGGGAACTTCCCGCTCACCTGTTTCTGCAGGATCTGAGTCTGTTAGTTCACGCCCTGAATATAAAAGTACCAACAGGACCTATCTTCCAAGTTATAATAATCCAAGAATGAGTACTCGACCTTCATATAATAACAGCAGAACTCCAAGCGGAAATTCTTACCAGAAAAGCGGAAGTAATTACAGAAGCAATCCATCCTACAATGGCAATCAAAGGAGTACGGTCTCAAGGAGTAGTAATCGTGTGCAGTATTCTGTTCCTACCAGGAGGAGTGCTGAAAGCGGGGGAAGTATTTCATCCGGTTCGTATAACAAGTCATCCTCATCCGGGTATTCAGGTGCTTCAAGATCCGGATCCAGAAGTTCCTATTCGGGCGGCTCCTCATATTCATCAGGATCTTCTTCATTTTCTTCAGGGTCGTCTTCATATTCGTCAGGGTCATCTTCCCGCAGTTCTTCGGGATCATCATCCGGTAGAAGATAGATATCCTGTTGATTAGGTACTTCATAAGCAGCCCATTCCGGCTCAAGAGTGAAGGTTTATTTTTACAAAAGAAACAGTTTTATATGAAAAAGGCAGCTTTGATAGCATTATCAGTGCTAATGTTTACTGGGATAATCAGTGCACAAAATATAGATGATGCATTAAGATATTCACAGGTGTTCTATTCAGGAACAGCAAGGTACAATTCTATGGGAGGAGCATTTACTGCGCTTGGAGCAGATCTCTCATCATTGAGTCAGAATCCTGCAGGAATAGGGGTATACAGATCCTCCGAATTAAGTATCACTCCACAGTTGAATTATATCCGTTCCAACACGAATTTTAACGGATCTACAGCTGACTATCTTTATAACTTCAACTTAAACCAGGGTGGTTTTGTCAGAAACATGCTAAAGAATGATGGAACAAGTGGCCTTATTTCATTCAATATTGGCTATTCATTCAATATGACCAATAATCTGAATCAGAATTATATGGTTTCAGGTATAAATAATTCCAGCTCAATGGCAGATGCCTGGGCAGGATATAGTGAAGGGACTCACTTTACAGATTTAGAGGGTGCAGAAGGTATAGCATACGATACATGGATAATTGATACAATAACAGGGGCAGGTGGTAATTCCTATGGAACGGTTTTTTCAAACTATGGGGATAATCCCTCTTCGGTTTATGGACATAATGTAAAACGCTCAGCCTCTTATGAGGGGTACCTTGGAGAACATGCCATCTCGTTTGGGGGTAATTATTCAAATAAGATATTTTTCGGTGCTACCCTGGGTATCAATACACTTCGTTATAGTAGTTATTTTGAGCATATTGAGTCAACTGATGTTTCTCTGCCGTCCCAATTCAAGAGTTTTAATTATATCGATTATTTTGAGGACAGGGGAACAGGTTTTACTTTCAAATTCGGACTTATTGCCAAACCGGTTGAAATGGTCAGAATTGGCCTGGCTTTTCATACACCTACCTACTACAAAATTGATGAGTACTTCTATGAGGATATTTCATCCAAATTCACCGATGGAAGCACTTATCCGGCACATAATGAACCATTAAGGTTTAATTATGCTCTAAATACACCTTTCAGATTTCTTGCAGGAGTAGGGGTACAGGTTCAGAAGTTTGCTTTGCTAAGTGCTGATTATGAATACGTTGATTATAGCTCTGCTTATTTTTTTCAGACAGGTGATGGATATAATTACAGTGAAAAAAATGATGCTATCAGAGGATCACTTAAGGCTGTAAGTAACTTTCGTCTTGGAGGTGAATTCAGGCTTAATAAACTCTATTTCAGATCAGGATATGGATATTATGGAAAACCATTCAAATCAATTGAAGAGAATTCAGATCTTGATTACAGAACTATTTCTTGCGGTTTAGGATTCAGGGAGAGGAATATTTCGATAGATTTCGGATATGTGAATTATAAATCCTCACAAGTGAATTATCTTTATCAGCTCGATCCATGGTTTACGCCTGCTACTTATAACCTGGAAACAAATAAGAATATGTTTTCCCTTACTATGGGATTCAAATTTGGTTTATAATTCTTTGATGACTTCCTTTTTTTGAGGCTGCCCATAACAGGGCAGCCTCTGTTATTTACAGGAAGCCGGGGGCATCAGGACCAGTATTAAAAAGCAGATCAGCTATACTTAAACCTGGGACGAAACCATGTCGTTCTGAAAAGACCTGCAAGTATTCTTTATAGTCTCTTTTAAACTCCTTTTTTGGTGAAAAATTGTATCTGAAATCGCCGGGATTATTCTTTACAGGTGCGAAATGAGAAGTATATTTAATCTTTCGTTTCATTTTAACTGATTCAAGAAAGAATGTAGTTAGTTCCATGTTAAGGTCAAGAAGATATTCATGCCTGGCAGAGATTATCCTTTCAATGGCTTCAAAGTAATATTCAAAATATGGCGATGCTCTATAGGCGGCACTCAAAGCTCGCAGATGAACCTGCTGCCACCTTCTGGAATAGTCGATCCGGATATTTTTTATGACTGTCTTATGAAAACTGCCGAGAAGGACAGGTACAGACAGTGATTGAATCCCATTGGCTGAAAGAATATAACACCTGTTTCTGTATGTCTGTTTGAGATAATTCTCCTCTTTTTCAATTAAAACCTCATCCACATCAGATATTAATGAAAAGTATGCAACCGGGGGCAAGTATGCAGTTGAGACAAGTATCTTTCCTGCCATCGCAGAGTTTCATTCGATTTTATTAATCATGCTGGCTGAAAAGCCAGCACCAAATCCATTGTCGATATTTACTACAGTAACGCCAGTGGAACAGCTTGTCAGCATGGCAAGAAGCGCTGAGATTCCTCCAAAATTGGCACCATAACCAACACTGGTAGGCACTGCAATTACTGGTTTGTCAACCAGGCCTCCCACAACACTGGCCAGAGCACCTTCCATACCTGCTATCACAACAACCACCTTGCACTTTCTGATCTCCGGCAACTTGTCAACTAATCTGTGGATACCCGCTACTCCGGCATCATATATTCTGATTACATTGTTGCCAAGAAGTTCGGCAGTAACAGCAGCCTCTTCGGCAACAGGCATATCTGAGGTTCCTGCTGTAATAACTGCAATTTTGCTCTCCTGAGGGACTGGTTTTTTCTTCAGCACCGATATTATCCTGGCCATCTTATAAAAGACTGCTTCAGGTATTATTGATTTCACTTCATCAAACATCTCCTGGCTGGCTCTTGTTCCAACCACATTATTCTCCTTCTCAACCATCACCCTGAAGATCTCTTTTACCTGTTCTACAGTTTTTCCTGCACAATACACAATTTCGGGATATCCTGTTCTTATTTCACGGTGATGATCTATCCTTGCGAAACCAAGATCAGTGTAAGGAAAATTCTTCAATACTTCAAGCGCGTTGTCTATAGAGACGTTCCCTTCTTTTACATCATTTAAAAGTTTCTCGACTTCCTTGATATTCATATAAGTTAATTTTCTGGGTTCAGGCTGCCTGTTCTATAACCTTCAAGGTCCAAAGATATATATCTGAAGCCTATTTTCTTTAGTTGTGCAACAATTTGTTCTCTTTCAGGATTCTGGATTATCTTCTCAAGATACCCGGGAAGGCATTCAATTCTGGCTATATCCTCATGAACTCTGACTCTGGTCCCGGGATATCCTATTTCGAAAAGAATATTTTCTGCCTCCTCTATCATTTTCAGTAATTCAGTCTTTATTTCTGTATTGTAAGGAATTCTTGTAAGAAGGCAGGCCATAGCTGGTTTATCCCAGATATTCAGGCCCTCTTTTCGTAACTGCTCCCTGATTTCACTTTTAGTAATCCCTGATTCAAGTAGTGGGCTTCTGATCCCCATCTCTTTAAGAGCTTTCATACCTGGCCTGAATTCTCCTCTGTCATCAGAATTTGATCCATCCAGTATCGATTCATATTTATTAGTTCTGGCAAAATCAATTATCTGGTTAAAAAGGGTCTTTTTACATAGATAGCATCTTTCCACCGGATTGTGTCTGATTATTTCAGGGAAGGATAAATTAAGAATCTGGTGTTTAATTCCATGTATTTTAGTGAATTCTGTTGCTTCCTCTATTTCACGGGACGGAATATATGGAGTTTTAATGGTTACAGCTACAATGCCTCTTTTATTTGCCTTATGTGCCATATAAAGCAGAAAGGAGCTGTCTACTCCTCCTGAAAATGCTACTACAGCTGAATCAAGTTCCTTTAATATTCTGTTTAGTTTTTGTAATTTACTATCTGTCATACCTAAATGTTGTAATGTATTTTGTTTTTTACTTACATTGATAATCCTCACGCCTTACGCCTTACTATTACTTATCACTGCCATTACCCTGTTATAAACCTCCTTTACCGGCTTATCATTTTCTGCTGCTATCCTTTTACAATCATCATATTCAGGCTTTGCTGAAACCTCAACTCCGTTATAAAATGAACGTTTGATCCTTACATCGCCGAACTGGGTATTAATTGTTTCCAGTTTTCTTGTAAGTGTATCTTTCCTGAAAGGGAATGTTCTGATACCCAGAGAGGTGGATTCGCTGAAAATGATTTTCTTTACCTGGCTTGCAACGTCATTTTCACATATTACATGCAGAACGATTCCTGGTCGGCCTTTCTTCATAATTATATTTGAGAGAAAAACATCCGCTGCTCCGGCCTTAAAAAGTTTTTCTGAGATATGATCAAAAAACTCAGGATTCATATCATCTATATTACATTCAATCTGAAGTGCATCGTGTCCGGTTTCAGTCCCGGTAACTATTTCTCCAAGCGATACCCTGAGAAGGTTTGGTACATCAGAATGTTCTTTATGTCCCACACCATATCCTGTTTTTTCAGTTTTGAAAATTGTATCAGTACCAAAATGGGTCCCAAATGCAGCAATTATTGCAGCACCAGTTGGTGTTGTGGCTTCAAAGTCAACTCCTCCCTTTTTTACCTGAATACCTTTAATTATTTCTGCAGTAGCAGGTGCGGGTACCGGTAATCTGCCATGATCACATTTTACAAATCCTCCTCCAAGCTCAACCGGTGAAACATGAACAGCATCAGGATTAAGGGCATTGAAGCATATTGCTGCTCCTACTATGTCAACAATAGAGTCGATTGCTCCAACCTCATGGAAATGTATTCTTTCAATAGAAATTCCGTGAACGTGGGCTTCAGCTTCGGCAATTTTTATGAAGATTTTTAAGCTGAGGTCTTTTACCTTGTTATCAAGTGTTGAATCATTTACTATTTTTTCAATATCTGAAAGATGTCTGTGGGCATGCTCATGTCTGGTCTGTCTCACTGTAACTTTCGTACCATATATCCCATGCCGCTGATCTTTTTGTACAACCAGTTCCCATCCTTTAAGATTCAGTTTGTTCAATTCGCCGATCAAGTAATCCTTATCGATTCCCAGATCGATCATGGCACCCAGATTCATATCTCCGCTGATACCCGAAAAGCATTCATAACTTAAAATTCTCATAGTATAAATATGATGAGATGAAGTAATATTTTAACAATTCAAATCTCTTATGGTTCAGTGAATCCCAAACAATTATTGAGCTTACGGATTCCGGCTGCAAATATACTACTAAGAATCCTTAAGGCATTAAAATAAAATGTCTAATATGATATTTATCTCTATAAGTTAGTTTCTATCTTTCTACCTTTGACATTAGTTGCAAATATATATCATGAAACCAACTCATATTGAACATATCGGAATTGCAGTAAGTAATCTCGAAAAAGCGATAAACTTTTATGAAAGTACCTTCGGTCTTGAATGCTATAAAATAGAAGAAGTGCCCGATCAGAAGGTTCGAACTGCATTTTTTATGGTAGGTCAGACCAAAATTGAGCTTCTTGAGTCTACTGATCCTGAAGGACCTGTCGGGAAATTTATTCAGAAGAAAGGAGAGGGAATACATCATATTGCCTTTGCTGTTGAAAATATTGAAGAAAGATTATCTGAGGCCAGTAATTCCGGTATCAGTCTGATCGATAACAAACCAAGGAAAGGAGCTGAAGGTCTTGACATTGCATTTCTTCATCCAAAATCCACTTCAGGAGTACTTATTGAGATATGTGAACTTAAGAGATAAGCAGTTTTCATAATGAACCAGGCTGTTCATATTATATCAGTTAAAGTTCAGGTTTTCTTGTTTATTTCTTATTTTTATAATAATAAACAGCCGATACAGATATGAAAAAATCTGTTGCAGTAACAGGTAATTTTGGTCCCAAAGTACGATCAGACTGTGAAATTACTCTGGAGATAAAACATACAGGTGGTATTAGTTTTGAGCTTAATTCGAAAGTGAAAGCGCTCTATGGGAAATCAATAAAATCACAATGTCTTGAAATTCTTAAATATTTTGACATACAGAATGCCCGTCTGACCATTAATGATTCCGGAGCACTTCCATTTGTAATTTCTGCCAGGCTTGAAGCTGCTGTTAAGGAAATAACAGATGCCTCAGGAGAGTATCTTCCTGATATGATACCTGAGAATACAAATTCCACTACGCGTGAAAGATTCAGATATTCAAGACTTTATCTTCCCGGTAATACTCCTGGTCTTATGATCAATTCCGGACTTCATTCTGCCGATGGGATTATCCTGGACTTTGAGGATTCTGTTGCACCTGATAAGAAGGATGAGTCGAGGTATCTTGTCAGAAACGCTCTGAGACAAATAAACTTTTACGGAGCTGAGAGAATGGTCAGAATCAATCAGGGAGAACGTGGTTTGGAGGATTTAGAATACGTGATCCCACATTATGTAAATCTGATACTTATACCCAAGTGCGAGGATTCATATACAGTTGCGAAGGTTGAAAATAGGATCAAGGACATTCAGGAGAGACACAAAATCAGCAATGAAGTATTTCTGATGCCTGTTATCGAGAGTGCACTCGGGATTGAAAATGTTACTGAAATAGCACGTTCAGGGTCAGTTGCAGCAATGGCTATCGGGCTTGAAGATTACACCTCCGACCTGGGTGTTCAGAGAACATTTGAGGGCCTCGAATCGCTCTATGCCAGGTCAAGACTGATAGTTGCTTCCAAGGCAATAAGAATTCAGCCAATTGATTCAGTATTTTCTGATGTAAATGACCTGGAAGGCCTCAGGAAGACAGTCCTTTCTTCAAAAGCTATGGGGTTTGAAGGAATGGGATGTATACATCCCAGGCAGATTGCTGTTATAAAAGAGGGATTCGCACCTGATGCTGCTGAAATAGAAAAATCAAAAGATATTGTCAGGGCTTTTGAGGATGCCAGGGCATTGGGCTTAGGCGTAGTGGCCCTGGGATCAAAAATGATTGATGCTCCAGTTGTGAATCGCGCACAGAGGACACTGAATCTTGCCAGAAAACTTGGACTATTAAACGATAACCTGGAGGATACTAACCAATAAAATTTAATTAAAGATCAGGTAGATATTATATGGGAGGTAAAACAATAATCAATGCTGCAGGCAGGGAAATTCCTCTTGAGATAAATGGCAAGCCTGTTATTCCTTTTAAAGGTGTTGGGAGACACAAGCCTGAAGGAAGAAAATATGCACCGCTGATTCCTACCTGTACTGATTTTCCTGATGATGGAAACAAGCTTGCGGGTTCACTTGAAGAAGCTCTGTTAAAGTGCGGACTTGCTGACGGAATGACTATTTCAACCCATCACCATTTAAGGGACGGAGATCTTGTAAGTAATACCATTTTCGAAATAGCTTCAAAAATGGGAATGAGAGATCTTGTATGGTTTCCATCTGCCTCATTTCCATGTAATGATCCTTTAATAAGATATCTTGAAGATGGTACTATCAACAGGATTGAAGGGAGTATGAACGGGCCACTTGGCAGGTTTGTATCAGAGGGAAAAATGAAGGGTACTGCGGTTCTCAGATCGCATGGTGGAAGGGTTCAGGCTATACAGGATGGTGAGGTAAAGATAGATATAGCTGTTCTTGTGGCACCTTCTGCTGATATATTCGGTAATGCAAAGGGAACAGGTGGATCATCGGCCTGCGGCGTGATAGGTTATGCCAAAGCCGATTATATGTTTGCTTCGAAAGTGATTGTAGTTACTGATAATTTGGTGGATTTTCCCTGTTTCCCTTTTGAGATTGAAGGAAACTATGTTGATTATGTAGTTGTGGTGGATAAAATTGGAATTCCTGAAAAAATAGTATCAGGCACAACCCAGATCACAAAAAGCCCTGACAGGCTGCTTATTGCCGAGCTGACAGCAAAATTTCTTGACCGGTCCGGAATTCTTAAAGATGGTGTAACAATGCAGGCTGGTGCGGGAGGTACTTCACTTGCTATTGCAGTGTTTGTTAATGAAATCCTGAAGAAGAAAGGATGGAAATCCAGGTTTGGTTTCGGAGGTAGCACCAGATATATGGTAAAAATGCTGGAAGAAGGTCAGATGGGTTACATACTTGATGCACAGGCATTTGATCTCGATGCGGTAAGATCAGTTGAAGAAAATCCCAATCATATACCTTATCCGGTTTTCAATGCCTATAACTTTCATTCAAAGGGAAACCTGACGAGTATGATGGATATTATGATCCTTGGAGCCACAGAGGTCGACCTTAACTTCAACGGGAATGTAGTTACACACTCGGATGGTTGTTTGCTTCATGGTATTGGAGGCTGGCAGAATTGTCTGCATGCAAGAAATGTGATATTACCGCTACCATTGTTCCGCGACAGGATACCGGTGATCGTAGATAAGGTAACTACCTTATGTGGTCCGGGTGAATTGATCGATGTAATAATTACTGAAAGAGGGATTGCAATTAATCCTCTAAGACAAGATCTGATCAAAAGTGTTAAGGGAAGCGGACTGCCTGTTGTTTCCATAGAGGAACTCAGGGATGAAGCTGAAAGGATTTGCGGAAGGCCTCAAAAACCTGAATTTGATGAAAGAATTGTAGCTGTTATAAAATGGGTTGATGGCACAGTTATCGATGTTGTAAGAAAAATAAAAACTTAATAACCTGAAAGATATGTTTAAGTGTGTTGTATGTGGATATATTTATGACCCTGAGCAGGGCGATCCTGCCGGGGGAATCGAACCCGGAACAAAATTCAGCGATTTGCCGGATGACTATATTTGCCCGATTTGCGGTGCTACAAAAGATGAGTTTCTGAATTATAATTAGCTCCGCTGATCTTGTGAAGAGCTATATCATGAAGCTTCAGGCATACTGCAAATCACTTCTTTGAGCAGCATCCAGAACATTTGGGTTGATGCTATTTCAATCTTTTCTTCCGGTGTATGAGCACCTCTGATAGTAGGTCCGAATGAGATCATATCGATCCCTTTGAAGGTTTCATATATAAGGCCGCATTCCAGCCCGGCATGAATAGCTTTTACCTGAGGATCTTTGCCAAAGAGGTTTACATAAGCATTACTTGTGATGGCAAGTATTTCTGAATTCATGTCAGGCTCCCATCCCGGGTAACCGTCTGAGTGTTTAATTTCTGCATTAGCTTTAAGAAGGCATCTTGCAACTTTTGCAGCTGTTTCGTGTTTTGCTGATTCTACTGAGCTCCTATGGGTTGTTACTATTATTATACTATTATTATCAGTGAATTTTGCAGATGCAAGGTTTGTTGATGTTTCTACCAGATCTTCCATTTCTTTTGACCAGGCAATAACTCCATGAGGACAGCATTCCAGTGCTGCATTGAGCATCAACTGACTATCCTTGTCCATTGTGAATTCAGGTAATTCAGTAATATTTAAGGATATCTTAATATCCTTTTCTGTTTCACCAAAATACAATGACTGACTTTTATGAAAATCTGAAACCGATCTCTCGATACCTTCCCTTTTTGTTAAGTCTGATACAATTGTTGCAAACGCTTCACGTGGTATTGCATTTCTAAGATTTCCTGCATCAAGATTAGCAAGATTAACACCATACTTCTTGTCAAGAACAGATAGAAGCTGATTTATGATCTTTACAGAATTGCCAAGACCCTTATGAATTTCATCTCCTGAATGGCCACCACGAAGACCTGTTACAGAAATTTCAAAAGCACAACTGTTACTTCGTACAGGTATCGGTTCATAATGTAAAATTCCTATCGTATCAATTCCTCCTGCGCAGCCTATGTATAGAATACCTTCATCCTCCGAGTCAAGGTTTAGAAGAGTTTTTCCTGTAAAAAAATTTGGTTTCAGATTGATAGCACCTGTCATTCCTGATTCTTCATCAACAGTGAATAAGCATTCAATTTTTCCACACTTAAGGTCCTTGTCAGTAAGAATAGCCATCTGGGCAGCAATACCTATGCCATCATCAGCTCCAAGTGTTGTGCCGGATGAAGCAACCCATTCACCATTCACCAATGGTTTTATCGGATCTGTTTTCCAGTTATGAGGATGGTTGGCATTTTTTTCACCTACCATATCCATATGACTTTGCAGAACGACTGTTTTTACCTTTTCCTTTCCCGGAAAAGGCTGCCTGGTTATTAGTATGTTTCCGACTGCATCTTCCTTCGATTCAAGATTATTATTTGCTGCGAAATCCAGCAGATATTTCCTGATCATCCCTTCATTCCTGGAGGTCCGTGGAATGCTGCATATCTGTTCAAAATATTCCCAAACCTGTTCAGGTTTTAGTCTACTTAAAAGCCCCATTGTTAATATTTTTCCCCTTTTCAAAATTAAGCGACAAATGTAGTATAATTATTGTATTTATAGACCTTTAAAAGGATTTACATCAGTTTTAATCCATAAAAAAAATGACTAATTTTACTGAAGGATCATCGTGATGACTAACAATTAATTAGTTTATGAAAAAGCACAAAATAGTTACACTTCCAGGAGATGGTATTGGTTCAGTTGTCCTTAACGAGGCTCTGCGTGTTCTTGATGCAGCAGGTTTCAGTGCAGAGTATATTCATGGTGATATAGGCTGGGAATTCTGGTGTAAAGAGGGGAATCCATTACCTGAAAGGACAATTGATTTAATTAGCAAGCATAAAACAGCACTCTTCGGGGCAATAACATCAAAACCAAAAGAGGAAGCAAATGCTGAGCTTGATCCTTCGCTCAAAGATAGGGGATATACTTATTCAAGTCCTATTGTAGGGCTAAGACAGCTTTTTAACCTTGATATCTGTGTCAGGCCCTGTAAATCATATAAAGGCAATCCGCTGAATTTTATTCGCAGGGGAAAAGGCAATACAATTGAGGAACCTCTGATTGATGTTGTTATTTTCAGGCAGAATACAGAAGGTTTATATTCAGGTGTAGAATGGACATCACCTCCTGAGCAGGTATATAATGCATTGATGACTCATCCCAGGTTCAGTAAAAATTTTGGAGATGTCCCTGTTAGTGACTTATCGGTATCTACTAGGATTTTTACACGAAGGGCAACTGAAAGAATTCTTTCAGCAGCCTTTGAGCATGCCAGGAAGTATGGTTATAAAACTGTTACAGTTTGTGAAAAACCTAATGTAATAAGGGAGACTTCAGGTTTAATGTGGAAGCTCGCAAAAGAGATCCAGAAGAATGTATACCCTGAAATCAGGCTCCATAATACCAATATAGATGCTCAGATGATGTGGCTTACCAAAAATCCTGAGGATTATGAGGTTATCGTTGCAGGGAATATGTTTGGCGATATTGCATCAGATGCATTTGCAGGGTTGATTGGCGGGCTTGGTTTTGCATGTAGTGCCCAGTATTCAGATAATGGGACAGCTGTATTTGAACCAACCCATGGATCAGCTCCCAAGTATTCTGATTATCCCGTATCTATAGTTAATCCTATTGCAATGATTGAGTCAGCATGTATGATGCTTGATTATCTTAATGAGAAGGAAATTTCAGACAGAATAAGAAAATCAATTGCCCTGGTCATCGAAGAGGGTAGAGTGAGAACTTATGATATGATGAAGATGCCGGGAAGCCCTGAAGTAATTCAGAATGGTGCTGCATCAACTGTTGAGATGACAGATGCTATAATTTCAAAACTGGTTTAGTAATTCATATATATGACAGACGAAGTTAGAAAACTATGGCCTGAGCTTAATTGGATCAATGATAATGAACTCAGGGAAAAAACTGCAAAAACCTGGGATCTTGCCCTGAGCAGAAGTGTCCTGAACGCAAATGATCTGGACGAGATTCCATTCACACTCCTGTGCGGACCGGATATTCGAGTAAGTTTCATGGCTCACAAAAGGTGTGTTGTGCATATATCAAGAGAAAGCGGGGAGAAGATTAACTTATTCTTTGGAAATGAACTTCCGGTAAACATGGATGTGCTTATTGCAGGAGCTATCCTTGCTGATGTTGGAAAACTTCTTGAATATGAGCTTGACAATAATGGTAAAGCAGTACAGGGCAAATATGGAAAGTATTTAAGGCATCCATTCTCAGGAGTGTCGCTGGCCGAGGAGTGTGGTGTACCACCCGAAGTTTGTCATATCATTGCTGCTCATGCACATGAAGGAGACCTGGTAAAGAGGACAACAGAAGCCTATATTGTTCACCATGCAGATTTTATGACTTTTTTGCCGTTTAAAAGCAGACTTATTATTTGATTATCAATGCAACAGCCAGGGATCAGGTATATTTGATTTCTGATGTCCAGGTACCTCAAGCAATAGTTTTAATCCAACTCCGCCTTCACGCTGAAAATATTCTAACCTGATTTTATGATAGCCTTTACCCAGTGGAAAATATCCTCCCTCTTCCCTCATTCCATGGATCCCGTCATTACTGATTATTTCTTTACCATCCAGGAACAATCTGCTTCCATTATCAGATATCAATGACAAACCATATACATCATCAGCAGGAATCAGCAGATATCCTTCATATTCCATTGCAAAATTGGAATCTCTTCTTGCCAGCTTATGGGATATTTCCATAACAGTTTTTTTAAACGCAGGTCTCAGAGTATTAAATTCAGGCAGCATATCAAAATTGCCATAGTAAACTGATGCAATCAGCCCGGGTTTAAGATCGTAAACCTCCATAGCCTTAAGTGGTTTCTTCTTTTCAATTTTCAGGTTTATTGTCCTGCTCCTTATTGCATCCCATTTGGTAAATGTCTTAATAACAGTTGATTCAGTAAGATTTATTGGTTCTTTGAACTGATTTGAACTGATCTGTGGTTCGCTTCCGTCACTTGTATAGTATATGATGCCACCCTGTTTGTAATTTGACAATCTGAGTAAAAAGCTATCAGTGAATATCGTTACAGGAGATTCCAGATAAGGAGGAATGATATTATTATTGGCTTTAAAAACATTTTCAGCCCCCATCTTATTAATCTTTCTGTCGTACGTCATCAGGCCATTGGTCTCTGTTTCAACATCTGTAGTCTGTGTATAAATAGTTGAACTAAGCCCGTTTTCTCTTACAAAACGGTGAATCTGATTGTAATATGATTCATATCTGGCGAGTAACTGCATTGAATCTTCCATATTTCTGTAACCCCAGTTCTTTTCTTCCCAGGTGTGACCCTGTAATGGAAGCCCCAAACCTCCAAATTCACCCAGCACAATTGCCCTTTCTGCCTCACCGGCAGGTACAACAGGATCAGGATAATGGTGGATATCGTTTACATCTCCGGTACCTCTGTCAGTCCATCCCGAGGCACTATTTACAAGTCTTGTGGTATCATAGTCTTTAATGAGTTTAGTAATCCTTTCCGTGTCAAACTGCCCCCATCCCTCATTAAATGGCACCCACATTATTATCGAAGGATGGTTGTACCTGGTTTCAATCATCCTTTTAAGTTCATATTCAAACTGTTCAGATGATTCCTGTGATCTGATAATATCAGGTTGATCCCCTGAAATATATTTTTCACCACTTGGCATATCCTGCCAGACCAATAAGCCTAGTCTGTCACACCAGTGATAGAAAATCCTGTTTTCGACTTTCACATGTTTTCTTAACAGGTTAAATCCCATTTTCTTCGTCATTTCAAGATCGAAAACCATGGCATTTTCTGTTGGTGGGGTATAAATTCCATCAGGCCAGAAACCCTGGTCCAGCGGTCCATTCTGATATACGAATTTATTATTGAGGAGAATCCTGTTAAATCCATCAACTGTTTTTCCAACTGATATCTTTCTCAGGCCAGTATAACCTGTCACTTTATCTATGGTTTTTCCCTTTTTCTTCAATTCGATAATAACAATGTAAAGGAAAGGATTCTCGGGAGTCCATAGCTTCGGTTCCGGAATTTCTATCGTTATGTTTTCATTACTGTTTCCATTACCATTGGCAATTACTTTACCCTCTCTCAGAATTGAAATATTAACCTCATTTTGGCCAGGGTTTACTATATCGGTTGAAAAAGTAATTGTAGCTGTCTCAATATTTGCAGTACTCCTGAAGGATGAGATATATGAATCAGGCACGGGTTCCATCCAGACTGTCTGCCATATGCCCGTTACAGGTGTGTACCAGATACCTCCTGGTTCAGAAACCTGTTTGCCGCGAGGCTGTGTCCCTTTGTCGGTAGGGTCCCATATGCGTACAAGAAGATCGTGGTTTCTTTTCCTGTTCAGATATTCATTTATGTTTATTGAAAAAGGATCATAACCTCCTTTGTGTTTGCCGGCCTCCTGTCCGTCTATATAAATAGTTGTTTCCCAGTCAGATGCCTCAAAATTTAAAAGTATTTGCTTTTTTCTCCACGACCTTGGAATTTTAAATGTACGTCTGTACCACAAGTAATCATTCTCAGTGACACGCCTCTTTACTCCTGAAAGAGCTGATTCAACAGGGTATGGAACAAGTATCTTTCCATCCCAGTTTTGAGGGATAGTTTCGGAATCTGTTATTGTATAATCCCATAATCCGTTGAGGTTAAGCCAATTATCTCTCTTTGCATCGGGTCGAGGATATTCTGGCCAGGGCATTGCTGGATCAACCTGCAGTGCCCATTCTGTCAGAATTGTATTATCTGCAATTTTCCATTCTTTCAGGGATTTTTTTTGAGCTCTGTTACATGACAAACATAAAAGAAGGAAAACAATAGTTCCAATTGCAATATTTAATCTCATATTTCTGATTAGCAGGTTTCTCCAGATAGTTATTATCCTAGTTTCATTTTTTCCACCTCTTCGATGTTTCTCTCATTTGTAACTATTTTTCCATCAGGAGTATATAGGTAGTCAATCAGGTACTGGAATTTATCCATTATTTTGCCTCGAACGATTTTCATTGTTGAGTTCATAAGACCGTTATCTTCTGTAAAGCTTTGTTCCAGAATACCTATGGCAACTGGCAGCCATCTTTGAGGGAACATATTGCTATATTTTCCGTTTGTCCGGTATTCATTTACCTCATTTTCTATAAGAGTTAATACTGCTCTCTTACCATCATCTGTATCAGCTGTAAGATTTTTTTCTTCAAGATACAATTTCAGGGCATGCTGGTTAGGCACAATAAGAGCCACAGTATATGGTTTCTGGTTGTTGTACAACATGCACTGGTCAATATATTTCGACTGTTCGGATATTGCTTCCTCAATTCCTTCGGGGCTGAATTTTTCTCCGTCGTCAGCAATAAGGAGACTTTTAAATCTGCCAAGCACATAAAGGAATCCGTCTTCCGACATATAACCCATATCCCCTGTATACAGCCATCCATCCCTGATGGCTTCAATAGTAGCATTATCGTTTTTCCAGTATCCATGCATAACATTTCCACCCCTGATTACTATTTCACCTTTCTGGCCAACAGGAAGTTCATTTCTATCATCATCGCAGATTTTAAGGTCCATGTTATTGACAAGAACTCCTGATGATCCAAGTTTATGTCTGCCGGCAGAATTTGAAGAGATTACGGGGGATGCTTCACTTAATCCATAACCCTGGTACATAGGTATTCCGAGTGCATAAAAAAATCTTTGTAACTCAATGTCCAGAAGTGCGCCGCCACCAATAAAGTAATCCAGTTCACCACCATAAGCTTCCCTTATCTTGGTGAATAGAATTTTATCATATATCCTGAGTAGTGGCTTCTTTAGTTTCTGAAGGCCTTTTCCTTTGTTCCATCCCTCCTTATTATACGAATATGATATTTTAAGTGCATGATTGAACAGGAATTCAATTATTTTTCCTTTCTCCTTAATACCCTTTTCTATATTCTTCCTGAAGTTTTTGGCTATAGCGGGGACGCTCATGAGCATGTTTGGTTTAATTTCCTTAAGACAAACCGGAAGGTTCCTGAGAGTTTCCATAGGTGTTTTTCCAATCTTAACCGATGCAATACTCGCCCCTTTTCCCATAAAAGCAAATATACCACAGGTATGACCGAATGAATGGTCCCATGGAAGAATAAGCAATGTTTTATAGAAGGAGGGTATATCTATCAGACTGTAAGACTGATAGACGTTGGACACATAGTTACCATGAGTCAGGATTATGCCCTTAGGATCAGCAGTTGTGCCTGACGTATAGCAAATGTTAGCAAAGTCAGAAGGTAGTATACTTTTAGAAAGCAGTGTGAAGCTCTCCATATTCCCTGGCAGGTCGAGCCATTCACGTCCTAGCTTCCTTACTTCATTGAAATGAATCTCATTAGTTGCATATTCCTCCTGAGTATCGAAGTGCACTATTTTTTCAATTGTGGGGCATTCTCCCATAACTTCCCTGAATTTTGCTGCCTGGCCTGACGAAACCAGAATCATCCTTGAACCTGAATGGTTGATCCTGAATTTTATCTCCTCAGGATTAAGCTTTACTGACAAAGGAACATTGATTGCCCCGGTAAAAAGTATTCCCAGCTCACCTATGACCCAACTGTTTCTTCCCTCTGAAATAAGGCTAAGCCTGTCGCCTTTATTTATACCGAGTCTTGTTAACCCGGCTGCAAACTCATGTACCTGTTTTCTTGTTTCTTCATATGTTGTACCTTCATATCTGTCATGGGGTTTTTCCCACAGGTATACATTGTTGCTAAACTTTTCGACACTTTCATCAAAAAATTGGATTATGGATTTCATTTAATCATGATTTAGATTAAAATAACTATTTTTTCAAGCCGAATATACAAAATTCAGCACATCTACATTACTATTGTATCTATTATTATCATTTGTTTTGATTGACAAATATTTGTATCTTTGATTAATATCATTTAATGTAAATCCGTCTGCTATTGATTAATTCATTTTAACCGTTACATTATGAGACATTTATCTGCCGTATTGTTCATATTAATTATGGTATTGGTATTTTCACCTTCGTGTAAAAAGATAGGAGGATGGTTTGGTAAAAAGAAAGTAGATACAACAGGTGTATGGCTTGCCCGTCAGGACAGTCTAAGGATAGTAGATTCTATCAGAAAAGCTCAGGAAGCATTGCAGGCACTGGAAAATGCCCGGTTAGATTCCATAAGGCTGGCAGAGGAGGCAAAGCTGGCATTTAAATACCATATTATAGTTGGAAGTTTCTATACCCCGGAATATGCCAGGGATCTTGCTGATGAATATAAGAATAAAGGCTACAATGTAAGTATCCTCAAAATGAAAGGTAGCAGGTTTGAACTGGTTTCCGCAGAAGCTTTTGACAGTTTCAGTCCAGCAATTAACAAGTTGCATGATTACCAGGAAAATATTGTTCTGGATGCCTGGCTCTATATTGATAATTAGCAGATTCAATTACTCTTATCTGAATATCGTCTCTTCCCTGTCAGGGCCAACTGAGACGAGGGTTACCGGTACGCTGCAATAATTTTCAACAAATTCAACGAATCCCTTCAGCTCTGAAGGTAGCTGGTTATAATTGCGTATTCCGGATATATCCTGTTGCCATCCCGGCAGTTCAGTATAAACAGGTTCAATTATTGATTCATTGCCAAAAGGAATTTCAGTAATCTCTTTCCCGTCAATTTTATATGAGGTACAAACCTTTATAGTTTTAAAACCTGACATAACATCAGCTTTTGTCATAAAGAGCTTTGTAGTACCGTTAATCATTATAGAATATTTCAGTGCAGGCAAGTCAAGCCATCCGCATCTTCTTGGTCTTCCAGTTGTAGCACCAAACTCCTTTCCAGTAGCTCGCAGGGTATTACCAGTTTCATCTTTAAGTTCTGTGGGAAAGGGGCCGCTGCCAACTCTGGTACAATAGGCTTTGAATATTCCATAAACTTCACCAATGCTTTTAGGCGAAATGCCAAGTCCTATACAAGCACCTGCACTTATTGTATTAGAAGATGTAACAAATGGGTATGATCCAAAATCAATGTCAAGCATCGTTCCCTGAGCACCCTCAGCAAGTATTCTGCTTCCTCCTGCGGCAAGTTCATTTACCAGATATTCTGTATTTAGTATCCTGAATTCCTTAAGGAGTTCGATCCCTTCAAACCAACCCTTTTCATATTCATCCAGGCTAAAACTGAAGCCATAATTCTTAAGTATAGTAAGATGCCTTTCACAATTAATCTTATAAAGATCTTTGAAATCCTTTCGGAGGATATCGCCAACTCTTAAACCTGACCTGGCTGTTTTGTCAGTATACGCTGGTCCGATGCCTTTCAGTGTTGACCCTATCTTTGTTTTTCCTTTCTGTTTTTCATATGCTGCATCTAGTATTCTGTGGGTAGGGAGTATAAGATTTGCCCGTGTCGAGATCACCAGTTTTTTTGTAAGATCAGATGTATATGGTATTAGTTCGTCTATCTCTTTTTTGAATACAGCAGGATCTATAACTACTCCATTGCCTATAATGTTAAGTTTTTCAGGATGAAATATTCCCGAAGGGATGAGGTGTAGTACATGTTTGATATTATTGAACTCGAGGGAGTGACCTGCATTTGGACCTCCCTGAAATCTTGCAATAACATCAAATCCAGGACTTAATGCATCAACCAGTTTTCCTTTTCCTTCATCACCCCATTGAAGCCCTAACAGTATGTCAATGTTCATATTATAAAATTAAATAAGTATTTATTTGCAGTTTGTAAGTTACGAATTTATTCGATTGTGGAAAATCTCGATCGGTTTTGACTACTGCTTTTTTTCCTGCTCTTTTTTCCCGTCATCTACATTGCCATAAATATAGAGAGAATGATATAGAGGCGTAAAATTATGCAGTTCAGTGGCTGTACTAATTATCTCATAAATGCGAGGGTCACAGAATTCAATTACCCTCCCTGTTTCAATATCAATTATATGATCGTGCTGACCACATTGGTATGCCCTCTCAAATTGTGCTATGTTCTTTCCAAACTGGTGCTTTATTACCAGGTTGCAATCAAGAAGTAATTCAATTGTATTATAAAGTGTAGCTCTGCTGACCCTGTAATTCTTATTTTTCATAAATATGTAAAGCGATTCAATATCAAAATGACCTGAACGCGAGTATATCTCATCCAGTATGGCATATCTCTCGGGAGTCTTTCTGTGCCCTTTCTTTTCGAGATACTCAGTAAAGATCTTTTTAACAGTGATCCTTGTATTGTCGTTAAACATATTTGGTCTAATTTTAAATAATGGCAAATGTAAATATTTTCATTTGAATAAGAGTGAATGTGGACAGTTGTAAATAAATGATCATGAGATGTCCTCAACTCTCCTGACGTTTTCAATCCCGTTAATGTTCGAAATCTTCAAAATCAGGCCATTAAGGTCCTTTGTATGATGAACGTACACATCAATCGTACCTTCAAATATCCCCTTATTCACTGAAATATTGATACGCGTCATATTAACCTTAAGCTCAGAGGATATAATATTTGTTATTTCGTTAACTAGTCCCAGCCTGTCAATGCCGTTCATACTGATTCTTGCCAGAAATGCGTTCAGCTTATGTATAGCCCACTTAACTGCAAGAATGCGGTCCCCTTCATTCGACATAATCCTTATAGCTTCGGGGCATTTTGGTTTATGGATCATAATTGATCCTTCCGGCGTATGATAGCCGATTACCTCATCACCAGGTATAGGATTACAACACTTTGCAATACTATACGACTGACTGGCAGTCTCAATATTCTCACTCAGGAGGAATGGAACCTTTTTGTCAATTTTTGATGAGCGACTGGGTTCATCTTTCTTTTCTTTCCTGGCTCCAATAAACTTCAGGTCCCAGAATTTGATCACATTTATTGTAGTATTCCTTCTGAGAACCTTCTTCAGATCATCAAGGTTAATTTTTCCAAGGCCGATCCCAATTAGAAGCTCATCTTTATTAATTACATCGTACTCTTCCTGCAGTATTTTCAGATTCTCATTGGAAAGCTTGAAATTGAGCTTGCCAAGCTGTTCTTCAAGTATCTCTGAACCTTTCTGAATAATATCCTTGGACTCGTTTCGAAGGGCAATTCTGATAGCATCTTTGGCTTTGGCTGTACGTACATGATTCAACCACTCCTTTTGAGGCTTTGCTATATCTGAAGTTATTATCTCAACTTGATCACCACTGTTAAGTACAGCACTAACCGGGTTAAGTCTGTAATTTATTTTAGCGCCAATGGCTTTATTACCAACTTCGGTATGAATTTCATATGCAAAGTCGAGAGATGAAGCACCTTTTGGCAGGCTTACCAGGAGTCCTTTAGGAGTAAAAACCATGATTTCTGATGAAAAGAGGTTCATTTTGAATTCATCAAGGAATTCAATAGGATCTTCCAGTGGATTCTCTAGTAACAGTCTGATCTTCTTTATCCATTTATCAAGCTCACTTTCAGGTGTTTCATCGCCTTTGTATTTCCAGTGGGCCGCATAGCCTCTTTCAGCTATCTCGTCCATGCGCTCACTCCTGATCTGTATTTCAATCCATCTGCCTTCAGGACCCATTACTGTAAGGTGCAGCGCTTCATATCCATTTGGTTTAGGTCGGCTGACCCAGTCGCGCAATCTGTCAGGTTTTGGAAGATATGAGTCGGTGATAATGGAATAAATGTTCCAGCATTGTGTTTTTTCAGGTATGCCTGGTACAGGTTTAAAAACAATCCTTACTGCAAGTACATCATATATCTCTTCAAAAGGAACATTTTTAGCCTGCATTTTTTTCCAGATCGAGAATACCGATTTGGGCCTTCCACTTATGTCAAACTGAAATCCGGCCTCAGTTAGCTTTTCGATAACAGGGAGTGCAAATTTGTTGATGAGGGCTACATTCTTCTTTTCACTGTGTTTTAGTTTGGCCATAATCTCATCGTAAATCTGAGGCTGGCGGAACTTAAAACTCAGATCTTCAAGCTCACTCTTTATTGCATACAGTCCGAGTCTTTGTGCAAGAGGGGCATATAGAAATATTGTTTCACCTGCAACCTTCATTTGCTTATGCTCGGGCATGGATTCAAGGGTCCTCATATTATGTAACCTGTCAGCTATTTTTATCAGTATCACCCTGAGATCATCAGAAAGAGTAAGCAGCATCTTTCTGAAATTTTCAGCCTGCATTGAGGTTGATGTTTCCTTGTTGTATGTTCCGGAAATTTTAGTAAGACCGTCTATGAGAGAGGCTATCTTGGGACCGAATTCCCTTTCGATATCATTTAAAGAATAATCGGTATCTTCAACAACATCATGAAGAAGGGCTGTAGCTATTGACCTTGCTCCAAGACCAATTTCCTGGTTGACAATCTTGGCAACACAAATAGGATGGATAACATATGGCTCTCCTGATTTACGACGCATATTCCAGTGAGCCTCATTGGCTATGGAAAATGCTTTTTCAATCAGCTCTTTGTCTCCAGGTTTATTGCAGCGTATGAGGTTGCTTACAAGCGATTCATATTCAGAATTTATCCGTTGTACATCCTCCTCGTCAAAAACATCTTTATTGGCCATAAAAAATAATAACACACCTTTTTGTGCAAACTACAAAGATAATCTTTTACACTGTTAAGAGTATACAGCATCTTGGTTAAGGCTATGATAAATTTATTAACGGTTGAAATAAACAGTTACTGTTCCTGTTTTAGAAATAGCTTTTCCTGAAGGAGTTGTTACTCTTAAATACCATAGGAATACACCTTGTGAAACAGGCTTCCCTTTTTCAGTACCATCCCAGGACTCACTGTAATTTCTGGTTTCAAATAGTGTTTTTCCCTGCCTGTCGCTAATTATAAGGATGTAATCGGCAGGCGTGAATGAAAGTACGGGTCTGAACAGGTCATTAACAAGATCATTATTGGGAGTGAAAACATCAGGTACAGTGATAATCTCCAAAGGATCAGTACAGGCTTCCTGCGATAATGACGATCCTGATATACCATATGGATTAGATACTTCATTTGCACTTATTTCAAAACAGAGCTTACCTGTTGTAATATCATACATAAGATCCCTGTAATCAACAATAACAGATGAATCAGACGAGTTTATGTTCGATATCTGAATATACCCGTTACCCGTATTTGCAAGAAGGTTGTATGAACTTACTTCTCCATTCCAGTATTTGTACTGGTTCCATCTGAGGAGTATATCGCTGTTGACTTTTTCGAGTGATAGAACAATATTAGATGCAAGATTTGATATAGTAATTGGTTTGCTGCAAGCATTTATTGCCGAAAGTCTGTAAAGGTTAACCGACCTCGCATCTGCCTTGTCATCAACATATTTAACAATGTCTGAGGAAGATACAGGTCTTGCTATTTCTACGAATATACCTGATATCCCTGTCTCTCTTTCCAGTACGAAGCTAGATATTTCCGATGCTGGATCTATTGTAAAAGAGAGAGATACCTTGTTGTCCTGAATTGTCGCATAATCTGCATTTATCCATTCAGGAGGTCTCTGCATTGCGGTTGAAAGGCAGGCTATATTGGACCTCGAAATTGATCCTTGCTCAAGGTTTGCGTATACAATGAAACAGTATTCTGAATCTGTTATAAAATCACTTAGGGTGAATCTAACAGAGTCCAGGCTTACTTCAGCAATTTCAGAAAATGCACCTCCATTCACTGAGGCCATAATTGAATATCCTGTAACTTTATGTGGATCAGAAATATAGTGATTCCAGGATAAGGTAATTTTTTTGTTGCAGGTGTCTATTTTTGCTTCAGTAAAAATAGTGTTCAGGTGATTTGAAAGAGGGCTGGTGCAATTTGGCATCCTGTGAGCTGCAACCACATATGATACACTGAAATATCTAGTTGCGGGAGTGATATGCTGATAATTTGTGGATAAAGGATCCCAAATGGTATCAACAGGTATTCCCACACCTTTGTCATAAGTATAAATCACATAAGCTGCAATATTTCCAGAAGGACTCAAATCCCAGTTTAAAAAAACAATTCCTGATTCCGGATCGACAGTAACAAGTTTTAGTACTGGCGATTCAGGGACTTCACATTTCTCCTGAGCCAGGCAATTATCGACCTTTACCAGGAAAAGCAAAAGGATTAGATATGAAATGATTTTTTTCAAAATTTGCTTTTCGGATCTTCCCAGGGACAAACTTAAATAAAAAACTGGCAAGGTTTAGTATTGTTTCTATATTTGCATAATTATGTTCAAGACCATATTTTTCAAAAAGATCTTCAGAACAAATCTTAAAAATATTGACCAGGTTAAAATAGTATATTTTCTTAGCCTTGTTGTTGGTTTTCTTAGTGCACTTGCAGCTGCTTTTCTTAAAAATACGATTCATTATACTCAGATATTTCTTACAAGAGATATTACGAGCGAATCAGGTGGCTATTTGTATCTGGCTTACCCGGTTCTGGGTATGCTTCTAACCTTGTTATTTGTAAAATTTGTAGTCAGGGACAATATAAGTCATGGTATCAGCAGGGTATTGCATGCTATATCTAAGAGAAGGGGTTTCATGCGCGGTCATAATAGCTGGAGTTCGGTTTTGGCCAGTACGCTTACCATTGGATTTGGTGGATCCGTCGGAGCTGAAGCTCCTATAGTTCTTACTGGATCATCAATAGGATCGACAGTGGGAAGATTCTTCAGGGTCAGCAATAAGAATATAACTCTTCTGATAGGGTGTGGTGCAGCCGGAGCTGTTTCTGGTATTTTCAAAGCTCCTATTGCAGGTATAGTGTTTGTTTTGGAAATATTGATGCTTGACCTTACTATATCTTCAATAGTGCCTCTGCTAATATCATCTGTCACTGCTGCTACAGTCGCATACTTTCTTATGGGTGACAGGGTACTTTTTTCCTTTAATATTACAGAGTCCTTTAATATCCTTAATACTCACTGGTATATTGTCCTCGGGATAATTTCAGGTCTACTCTCATTATATTTTTCCAGAATGACCCTTTTTCTTGAAGCAAATTTTGAAAAGGTTAAAAATCAGTATGTTCGTCTTGTTGTTGGCGGCACAATCCTTGGTATACTTATTTATATTTTTCCACCTTTTTACGGTGAGGGATATGATACCATTATGTCGCTGCTGCAGGGTGATTCTGGTAAGCTTTTTGCTGGCAGCCTTTTTGGAAGGATGACGGATAACTACCTGGTAATATTTGGTTTCCTCGCCGGGCTGATAATGCTAAAGGTGGTTGCAAGCAGTGCCACTAATGGAGCAGGAGGAGTAGGAGGGATTTTTGCCCCCACACTTTTTATCGGAGGAATAAGCGGTTTTTTCATTGCAGGTTTGCTTGGCAGGTATTTGCAGGTTGACCTTCCTGATAACCGGTTTGTACTGGCGGGAATGGCAGGGATGATGGCGGGAGTAATGCATGCTCCCCTTACAGCTATTTTCCTTATTGCAGAAATAACAGGTGGTTATAACCTTTTGATTCCCTTGATAATCACCTCAACAGTGGCTTATATTACTACCAGAAGCTTTGAAAAGCACTCGATCTATCATGTGGAACTGGCAAAACGAGGAGAACTGATAACACATGACAAGGATAAAGCAGTACTTACCCGTATGAACTGGAAAAGAGAGATAGAGACCGACCTTAAAATAGTAAGGCCGGGTGATACCTTGGGAGATTTAATAAGGATCATTTCCAACTCAAGCAGGAATATTTTCCCGGTAGTGGATCAGTATAATATTCTGGAGGGTGTAGTAAGTCTTGATGATGTAAGAGAGATTATGTTCAATCAGGAGTTATATAAGACTACCTTTGTGAAAGATATAATGGCCATACCTCCAACCTATATAGATATTAAAGAGAATATGGAAGTTGTAATGGAGGCATTCAGAAAGACGGGGGCATGGAACCTGCCTGTTCTTGATAATGGATATTATGTAGGATTTATTTCAAAATCGAGAATATATTCAACCTATAGGGAGCTGCTGGTGGAATATTCTGAAGAGTAGACATAAAAAAAATAATATCATGAGAGATAAATTGATTTTTGACCTTATTGAGAAGGAAAAAGAGCGCCAAATAAATGGCATAGAACTTATTGCATCAGAGAATTTTGTGAGCCCACAGGTATTGGAAGCAATGGGCTCTGTTATGACCAATAAATATGCGGAGGGTTATCCGGGTAACAGGTACTATGGTGGTTGTGAGGTTGTTGACCAGTCGGAACAGATAGCAATTGATCGGCTTAAGCAGCTTTTTGATGCGGAATACGCTAATGTCCAGCCTCATTCCGGTGCCCAGGCCAATATGGCAGTATTCATGACTGTAATGAACCCTGGTGATTCATTCATGGGACTGAACCTTGCTCATGGCGGGCATCTTTCTCACGGTTCTCCGGTTAACTCATCAGGCATCCTTTATAAACCTGTTGCTTACAGCGTTAAGGAAGAAAGTGGTCTGGTTGACTATGATATGATGGAGGAGATTGCCACTAAGGAAAAACTGAAGATGATCATTGGTGGTGCTTCAGCCTATTCACGTGAATGGGATTATGAAAGAATGCGAAAGATTGCTGATAATATTGGTGCAATATTTGTCGTTGATATGGCGCATCCGGCTGGTCTGATTGCCGCAGGCTTGCTAAAAAATCCACTGAAATTTGCCCATATTGTCACGTCAACAACCCATAAAACCCTTCGCGGACCAAGGGGTGGAGTTATTCTTATGGGAAAGGATTTTATCAATCCCTGGGGTATTAAAACTACAAAAGGAGAGTTGAGGATGATGTCATCTCTTCTTAATTCCTCAGTTTTTCCGGGAGTACAGGGTGGTCCGCTTGAACATGTTATCGCGTCAAAAGCAGTTGCCTTCAGTGAGGCGCTTGATCCTTCATTCGCTGAATATCAGAAAAAAGTAAAGAAGAACGCAGAAGAGATGTCAAAAGCATTTACCGGCAAAGGTTATAAAGTTGTATCCGGTGGAACTGACAACCATCTTATGCTAATAGATCTCAGGACTAAGTTTCCTAATATCACTGGAAAGATGGTAGAAAATACTCTTGGACTTGCACATATAACCGTAAATAAGAATATGGTGCCTTTTGACAGCCGATCACCATTCCTTGCATCAGGTATAAGGGTTGGAACTCCTGCTGTGACAACCAGGGGTCTGAAGGCTGAGGATATGGGTAATATTGTTGAACTGATTGATGAAGTGATCTCAAATATTGATAATGAGGCAGTAATTGCAAGAGTGGGAGAGAAAGTGGTAAGCATGATGAAATCATATCCGTTATTTGCTATGTAAGTGTAATATCCAATCCTTATTTCTATTTTTAGATTATTATTGAAAATATTGTTAAATTCGTAATATACACCAAATATGCCTTTTCATGGATAAACAGAAACTAATCTTCATGGTTGATGATGATCAATTAATTAATAATTTGGTTATGAAGCGGTTGGCATCAGAGGGATTCCATGTTGAGTCATTTACCTACGGAGAAGATTGTCTCAAGGTATTAAACAAGAATCCTGACATTATTATCCTCGATTATTATTTTATCAGCAATGATAAGAAAGTAATGAACGGGATGGAGGTATTTGATAAGATAAAGGAGACAAAACCTGAAACTCCTGTAATAATGTTATCAGGACAGGAGAAGGGAGAGATAGTTCTTGAGCTTGCCAGAAAAGGAATAAATGATTATATTATTAAGGACAATGATCTGATTGATAATCTCAGAAATGCTATTAATGAGATTTTAAAGCAATAATTTCAGGAGTTATTTCAGAATAAAATTATAAGTTATTGTGCCTTTCTGGACAACAGGAGCAGAAGGTTTGGCCTCAAATCTTGCCTGCAGAGCTGCCTCCTTTGCCACTCTCAGGAGGTATTCATCAAGCGTAGTTGATCCTTTTGAACCAGGAATAGCCTGTATCACTTTTCCTGCCCTGTCAACACTCACCTCAACAACAACTCTTCCTTCGCCCTGATAGTCATATTTAGGTGTGGGTAGTTTCTGGAAACCCCGTCCCTGGAGGTCATATGATATCCCGTTGTTGCCCGTACCTCCACCATCACCACGTACATTTGAATCGACTGAACCGGTTGTAACTCCCTGGTTCCCCGGACCACCTGCAACACCTTCACTGGTAGAGTTGCTTCCAGCATTTTTGGAACCTGCAAGGGCATTTTTTGTACGGTTCATTATATCTTCCTGGCGCTTCTGTTCAGCCTCAATTCTTTTTCTTTCAATTTCTTCTGCTTCTTTTCTCTTTCTCTCATTTTCCAATGTCTCTCTTTTTATTCTTTCAGCCTCTTCAATCTCCTTTTTTTTCTTTTCAGCTTCAGGATTAACCTTTTTAACTTCAGGAGCCTCCTCATCATTCTGGGTAAGGAGAGGTTCATCCTCTGTCTTTATTGTCTCCGTTGCCGGAGGCGGAGTTGTAGCATCAATCTGACTGGCAACAGTGGATGGCTCTATCATTCCAATGCCTGTAAAATCAGTTCCAAAATTAACTTCGATACCCTCCTCAATTTCAGGAGGGGCAGGTAATGAAAAACTGACAAATACAAGCACCAGTAATAAAACAAGATGTATTATTATGGAACCGGCTAATCCTTTACCTTTCTCGGAAGGCAATTTCCGGATATCTCTATTTGGGAGATGTTGCAATTATCAGCTTGTAATTATTTTTTTGAGCAATGTTCAATACATTTACCACGTTTTCAAATGGAACACTTTTATCTGCATGCAGGGAGATATAGGTATCAGGTTTTTCTCCCAGTTTTTGTTTCAAAACTCCTTCAAGCTCATCGAGCGCAACTGGCTGCAGTTCAACATAATACTTCAGGTCGCTGGTAACTGATACGGTTGTCAGGGGTTTAGCTGATGTCTGGTTACTGCCTTTAGGCAGCAGCAGCTTAAGAGCTGAAGGGTGAACGAGAGTAGATGTAAGCATGAAAAAAATAAGGAGATTAAATACCACATCGGTCATCCCTACAGTACTAAAGTTTAAGTTTATCTTATTTCTCTGGGTGAGTGCCATTTACTTTGAAGATTTAACAGGTTCATTCAAAATATCCATAAACTCTGTAAGCGTTGCTTCCAGATTAAAAACCACTCTTTCCACTCTTACCACAAGAGTATTGTAAGCAAAGTAGCCTAGAATTCCAACAGTAAGACCTGCGACAGTTGTTATCAGCGCAGTATAGATACCTCCCGACATCATTGATACTTCGACATTGTTCCCAGCCTGTGACATAGTATAAAAGGATTGTACCATACCTATCACTGTTCCAAGGAATCCAAGCATTGGTTCAGCTCCGGTTATTGTAGCCAGCGTGGGGAACCCTTTTTCAAGTTTTGAAATCTCAAGCTTACCTACATTCTCAATTGCAGTACTGATGTCCTGAAGTGGTCTTCCAAGGCGGTTTATTCCTTTTTCGACCATTCTGGCAGACGGACTGTCGGTAGACCTGCAGAGAGCTAGAGCTGCATCTATCTTTCCGTCGTGAATATAGTCTTTGATCCTGTTCATAAAATTGGTATCTTCTTTTGTAGCCTGCCTGATTACGTAATATCTTTCAATGAATATGTATGCGGCCACAAATGACAGAAGTATAATAGGGATCATTATCCATCCGCCTTTAACCATGAGATCCCAGAGAGATAATTCAATCTCTGCAGTACCTTCCACGGGAACCTGCGTGCCTTGAAAAAAAAGTTGTATCAATGCCATAAAGTTTTAAATTTTAATTATTTATGCGTTCGTCCTGATGTAATTTCAAATACATTTAAGTGCGAAGCTATTAAAAAACGTAATTAATGCCTGTTCTATTATCCATATTTAATAACAAACCTATATTATTTATTAACCAGGGTTTCCATTTACAGGATTTTACGATCATTTATCTTTCTCATCTTTTATATTTACCTCTTCCTCTTTCTTAATTTCTGACTTTTCCTTTTTTGAGAAGAGATCAGAGATTTTGTCAAATTCCTGCCTGAAGAAAACCCCAACGCCCTGTGTATATGGTTCTGTTTTTCCTGTATAGGGGTTGTTGTACCTGTTAAATACTTTTAATCGGATTCTGTCCGTTAATTTAACTTCAGCATCGAAATCACCTGTTATTTGATTGGTATTAGGATCAGCGTTGGAACCCCTAACGTCAAAATTCCCATTGATAATAACCTTGTCATTCAATATCTGTTTTGAAAGTGCAACTTCGAGCTGATCTGAATTGATTTCACTGTTCCCCACTCCAGGACGGTATACAACTCCAATATCGAAGTCACTGCTTATTTTGGATAGCATATTGCTAAGCTGGCTGGAGAGCATTTCTGATGTTGTTACTGCCGCGGCTGTGCCTGCAGTACCTGAGCTGGGGGGTGGTCCTGAAGTCATCGCAGGGTCAGGATAGAAGCTGTTCATTACGAGAAGGTAAAGGAACTGACGGCTCATTTGTTCCTCTGTGACAATAGCATTTCTGACAATTGTCCTGGTTTTCTCATCGGCAGTTGGAAGATAGACGTCAAATCTGATAAAAGGGTTGAACAGCTTTCCAGTAAGGTTTATCTGACATTCAACAGGTACTCTCTCATTCGACGCCATGTCCGGAGGCATTATATCAGCAAGTGATGCTCTCAATTTATATATAGCTTTGAGATCAATTTCTGCATCGTATATGTCTCCGTTAAACATTATTTTTCCACCGTTTTCAACTGAAAATGGCTTGTTTAATATATTCTGTAATGTGAAGAGATAATCACCATTATCAATAATATAATCACCAGTTATCCGGAATTCCCCTTTTTTATTAAGGCTAATGTTGAGATCTCCTGATCCGGTAGCTTTCATAACATCTCCAACAGTCATATCAAAAATAAGTTGAACTTCGGCAGCAGGGGTAACCTCAAGATCCATATTGATATCAAAACCGGTGGTTTTTACAGGTGCAGGAATAAGCTTTCTCGATGAAGTAGGATCAGCTGATGTGTCAATTGCTGTGTCGTCGAAAGTGATAAATGAAACATCTGAAACCGAAAGTGAAGTATTAAGTGGAACATAAAATCTTGTATTGCGACCGCTTCTTGCGGAGATATCAAATTCCACTGAGCCATTTTTAGTGCTTTTTATAGTTGTAACACCTGTAGCAAAAGCAGTTCCATAAAAAAGTTCATTGTCCTTTGGTTTGGTGTTAAGCACCATGCAATCATTTACGTTGATTGTGACATTTGATTCGAAATTCTTAAAATTCTTATGTGATACCAATCCGGATAGAGTCGCCAGATTACCCTTTTCATCACTAATCCTGATATTATTGAAATTAATACCTTTTCTGTCAAACCTGACTGAGTCATTCAGCTTATATTTTGTTTGGAGATAATCAATTTTCAATGACGAGTTCTCTGCAAACAATGCACCTGTAAGAACTATAGACCCTGGCTGCCCGACAAGGTTTACTTTACCTGTAGCTGTTCCGGATATATCTGAGGCAAAGGCTTTCAGAAGCTTATTTAGAGGTTTTATAGAAAGTTTTGTTGTAATGCCTGTCAGATCTAATTTCCTTGAAGGTGGGTCATAGAATCCTGTAATATCAATCATTTTCTTCCCTTCCATATTATTTTTTGCATTGATATTGATAACTTTACTGTTTATATCAAGTGCAGAGCTTATATCAAGGATTCCATACTCTGTCCCCAGTACTCCGAAATTTTCAACTGACAGGTTTCCAACAAGCTGCAATTCTTTGTATAGGTTAGAAATGAAAATGTTCCCATTTAGCTGTCCCTTGAATTCAGGAGAAAAGGCCTCTTTAGGTTTGTTCTTATTCCTGATAATTAAGTAATTAAGTGGTGTGATATCTATCCCTTTTAATCCAATTTTCAGAGTATCAGTAGGATTTTTTGAAACGGATCCGTTTATGCTGTAGAAGTAGTCATCAGTTCCAACCATGAACTTGTTGATCCTGACCGCATTTGAGTCTACAATAATTGTAGATCTTTTAACATTCCACCGATTGTTTTTTGAATAAAAATCTGAGGAGTCTATTACTATATTCAGTATAGCATTCTTTTGACTTGAGTCTTTTTTCGCAAAATTTCCCCTGGCATTAAAACTTCCTTTATTTTCTGAATTTTTTAAACCGCCCCAGTTCATAGCATAAACAAAATTGTCATACAAAGAACTGAAATCTATCTTGAAATTTTCAAGTTTAGACTGGCGGAGGAGCTCAAGAGAACTGCTCTGGATACCCAGACCAAGTTCATTACCTTTTATCCCAGAAGTGAGCACAAAATCATTGAATATATTATTGTAAACCGAGAGCTTTTTAGAATTACAGTAAATCCTTAATAAACTATCAGGATATATATCCCCTTCAATAAAACTGTTTTCAGAAATCAAGAAGCCGGTATGTAGAAAATTATTTATCTCATCTGAATTTTTAAATTTTATTTTAAATGAGAAATTGTTTCCTTTTATATCCTTTTCCTTCACATCTGCCGGAAACATCATAGGCATAATTCGCGACAGGAGATACCTGGTAAGGTTTCCAAATTCACTGAAATTGTGAGGACCAGTTATTTCGGCATCTACAAAGTCACTTCTCAGACTAAAAACTGGTTTGTCTTCAGACAGATAGGTTTTTACAGAAAAGTCATACAATTCGAGACTGTTACCATATCTGATAAAATTAGAGTTCAGTAGTCTGATCTCCCCGTCGAGATTATCAATAGTATTACCACTGAAGTTTGAAGTCAGGAGAAGCGTTGCTGAGGATGTGGTATCTGATTTTTCCAGATTGAGATTATAAAGATTTGCATTGGCGATATTGAGAGTAAAATCAAATTCTGGTAACTTATTTTCAAAGTTGAAAAGGCCCAGAAAATCCATTTTAACATTATTGTCAGTAATTTTAATACTTCCGTCCCAAGCTCTTTCCGTAAACAATCCCTCCAGGGAAATATCTCTGTAAGTATATTCTTTGAATTGCAGGCTGTCAATATTTCCAGTCAGATCCAAATTAAATTTCTTCATCGAACTGGCATAACCGTCAATATTTGTCCTGAAACTCATGTTTCCCAGAAGATTTCTTTTGCCTGATATTTCTCCCAGATTTATCGCATTTCCGTTCATCAGGCCTTTTATCCTGTAACTTTTTCTGGTTTCCGGCCTCATTGAAAGGTCGGTTGTAATTGTTCCAAAATCTGATCTGAAATGGCCGTATGTCACAAAGTCGGTAATGAATCCGGTGAAACTACCGTCAAATGAAATATTCCCCAGTTTAAGTAATAAATCAGGAAGTTCAAGTTTATTGTTTTCAGAAATAGTTATTTTCTCGAGGTCCTTTGCATTGGTGATCAGGTTATTTATGCCAAGATAAATAAATGAGTTATTAATATCAGGGAGCCCTGAGATATCAAAATCACAATCGAGGAGGGAGTAATCCCTGAAAGAGATCAGAATATTCCTTCCACGCAGTTCTGATATTGTTCCTGATACCCTGCCGGAGAGAAAGACTGACTCATTTATTTTTTTGAATACCGGCATAAAGTATTGCAGATCTGTGGTACTGATGAGGGATTTCTCCAAGCGAGTGGAAATTCTGACCTTTTCAGTAAAATTGCTGAATGAACCTGTGGAATCAGTCAGTAAAGTCAGATTATCGATATTTAAAATACTGCTTGCACTGGTAATAAATGCTTTGTTGAAGATTATACTGCCCTTCGAAATATTAAGTGTACTGCTGAGTTTTTTTACCTTGAATCCTGTTGATTCATCAAAACGCAGATTATGGATTGAGAATGATGCTGTATCATCTTCTATTCTCAGCATATCAAGGGATCCGTTAATTGAACTAAGGCAAAGATTATTGAAATTGAAATCACTTTTTCCTTGTTTGCCCCTTCTATCAGTAAGGGAAAATCTGGCATCATGAAAATCTATCAGATCCACTGAAATTCTGCTCTTTTTTCTATTTTGCATATCCGGGCTTCTTTTCAGTTTATCAAGATACCATCGGAGGTTCATGAGTCCGGTTGAATCAGTTATCAATGCAAATACCGGTTTGATAAGATAAATCTTTCCCAGTTTTACAGAATTCTCTCTCAGATAATAATTCCTTATTCCGGCTATTGTTTTCTCAACGTATATAAGAGTATCATTATTCTGGTCTTTAATTAGTAAATCATTTATTATAAGTCTGTTGAAGAATTTGTATTCGATTGATCCTATCTGGATGGTTGATTTGAAATCTTTTGAAATTCTATCAGAAACCTTATGTATAATAAAGGTCTGTACCACAGGTGCCTGTAATAGCAAAAAGATGGTCAGTAAGAGTATGGCCAACACTCCCGATACAAAAACAAAATACTTAAGAGCTTTTTTTATACTTTTGGCCATTGATCACTGTAATATTTCAGATATCAAAATAACCTAAAATATACCGAAAAACAAAGTAAGGATGGCAGTTACAATTCTAGCTATAGAATCTTCATGTGATGATACATCAGTGGCAGTAATCAGAGACGGATATGTTCTTTCAAACCTTATTGCAAACCAGGATGTACATAAATCTTATGGGGGAGTTGTCCCTGAACTGGCCTCAAGAGCCCATCAGGCCAATATTGTACCTGTAACCCAGCAGGCTTTAATTCGGGCAGGTATTAAAATTTCAGAGATAGATGCGGTAGCCTTTACCAGGGGACCAGGTTTGCTTGGATCATTGCTTGTGGGCACTTCCTTTGCAAAAGGGTTTGCTATAGCCAGAAAAATACCGCTGATAGAAGTTAATCATCTTCAAGCCCATATTATGGCTCATTTTATTCTTGAAAATAACAGGGAAAACAGGATTCCGTCTTTTCCTTTTCTTTGTTTACTTGTGTCGGGAGGTCATACAAGGATAATAATAATGAAGAATCATTATGAAATGGAGATGATAGGAAATACAATTGATGATGCTGCCGGCGAAGCCTTTGACAAATGCGGTAAAGTAATGGGTTTTGAATATCCGGCCGGACCGATGATTGACAAACTTGCAATGGAAGGAAATGACAGGGCTTTTAAGTTTGCAAAACCTGTTATTAAAGGTCTGGATTTCAGTTTCAGCGGATTAAAAACAAGTTTTCTCTATTTTCTCAGGGACAGGATTAAAGAAGACCCGGATTTTGTTGAGAAAAATAAAGCAGACATATGCGCTTCTCTTCAAAGTACTATTATCAGCATACTTATCAGTAAAACTGTAAAAGCATCACTGGAAACAGGTATTAGTGAAATAGGTATTGCCGGAGGCGTATCTGCCAATTCAGGATTAAGAAACAGTATGAAAGAAGAAGCGGGCAGGAGGAAATGGAATCTATTCGTTCCTGAATTCAGATATACAACTGATAATGCTGCTATGATTGGAATTACAGGATATTATAAATATATCAGGGGTGAGTTTTCAGGACATGAAGTGATTCCGCTGGCCAGATATTAATTTTTCCTTAGCTGTGTTCATGTACTCATTAACGATAAATTCTATAGGTTTTATCATATTTATTATTATTTTCGTAACAAAAGATATCAGATGCAGGAGCTGAAGATTTCTCCGACTAAGAATACACCTGAGATATTGTTAAGTCCTGATGGGATCATCAGATTCAGGGGGCGCTCAATTCATGAGAATGTCACTGAATTTTTTGCACCTATAGAGGACTGGGTAACTCAATATATCATTAATCCTGCAAATGTGACGCGTGTGGATATGAATCTGGAATACTGTAACAGTGCAAGTGCAAAGGTTCTGATCCATGTGATGCAGAAAATAACTTATGTGAGTTTGAAAAACAAAAAATTCATCATCAACTGGTACTATGAGGACGGTGATGATGATATACTTGAACGGGGTGAATATTTTGCCGCAATTCTCGATGTGCCATTTAATTTCATCAAGATAAGCTGATTTATCATTCTGCCAGTTTCCGGATTTTTTCACGTCCTGATCCTATAATCCATATCTTGTTACTGTATACATCTACCCTGGCAAAGCTGTTCTGGTTTTCGGTTTCAACCATACCCTTGAATGTAACAAAATGTGTCTTATTTATTTTTCCGTAATTTCCTGCATGGTTATGACCATTAAACCATGCTAAACAATTGTTATATTTTTCCATTACTGACAGAACATCTTTGTAATTAAGCAGGTTATGAATATTCTCAGGGAAAACCGGAAAATGACAAATGAGAATTACCTTACTGTTTTTCAGGGAGGCTTTATTAATCTGTTTATCAAGCCATATAAGTTGCTTTTTACTTACAGCACCATTCCATTCCACTGCATTTTGTTCACCTCTTTTTTTAATGGAATCGAGAAGAGTCTCGGCCTCTTTTATGTTTGATTTGTTTTTGTTGCTGTAAGTGCTTATTTCATTCCCGTTAATAAAGATAAACCTGAAGTTCTTATGAGTAATTGCAAAATAACCAGGTTTTTGGATGTAAACTTCAGGGAGTTTTTCTATATATGCTGGATCAACTGAATAATCATGATTTCCAGACACATGATAAAATTTCAAACCGGACGAATCCATAATATTAAGTAGAGGATTATAAGATCTTATGTCCTGATCTATTAGATCGCCAAGTGTAATAACGAAATCAACCGAATCTTGTTTGAAAGCAGAGATGGCCTCTCTTAACTTAGTGATCGATGATCTGTAATAACGTGTCCCTGCAGGCTCTTTATCAGCATATTGAACATCAGCAATTATCCCAAAGGAAAAAAGAGGTTCCTCGTTCTGCCCGCTATTAGCAAATTCCTCAGAATCTTTGTCTAACGACATTTTTATTAATAGGATAGAGATGAATAGCAAACCTGAAATAAACCTCATTTATCGATTTTTATATGCAATGTAATTATATTTTGGTCTATTCAATAATTATTGAGAAGATGGTGATTTTCTCTTTCTTTTTCTTTTTCTTGATTCGGCAATATAGTTTCTAAGGTATGTGACCGATACAATAAAAAATACAATACCTAGGAGCAGAAGCATAACAAATGCAAAAACTGAAGGTTTTTCCAAACCCGGAATAGGGTGATGAAGTCTGTAGAAATAACCAATAATTGTGTAAACAATGACCATTACTGAAATGATAAAACCATATATTATGGCTGTCCCATCAAATATCCTGGTCGTCTTGTAAAACTTTGTATTTCTGAAAGTTGAATATGGAGCTCTGGCATATGCACTGGCCCTTTTTCTGGACCGGTTCTGCCTGTATTTTCGCCACTCCTCCATCGCATGGAAATAGGCCTCCTCATCAGATTGGATTTTCTCATGGTAGGATATAAGGAAATCATATGCTTCAGTTATTAAAATAAAAAGATCCTTGGCATCATCTCCATGATTTATATCCGGATGGAACTGCCGGGCCTTTTTTCTGTAAGCCTTCTTGATCTCTTCAACTGACGCTTCAGGAGATAATCCGAGAACACGATAATAATCATTAAGTGTCATATTTTCCAATGCCGGGGAAACATAACACAATTAACAAATTATTTCCGAAGTAACAGATGAAATCTGACTTTTATTTTCCCTGTCTATCAGGAATAATTAGTATTTATTTACAAGAATCTTGGAAGTAAAAAAGTCTGTGCATGACTTCCAATACTTTAGTAGCTTATTTTTAAGAATACTTTTAAAGAGAGTTCAGATAAGTCGCGCTATCCTTGAAAGTAGCAGGACTCATTTCAATAAAAATATTCTTAACTCCTCCGGTCTTTAAAGCAGCGAAAAACTCTTTCCAGTCAACAATACCTTGACCGATTGGAGCCTCTTTCTTTGTTTGATCCGACCAGTCTGCCAGATGTGCTGAAATGAATCTTCCCGGATATTTTTTGAAATAATCTGCAGCTTTGTATCCTATGCTTATTACAGCAACCTGGAATTGCATTTTGACATAGTCCGGATCAAAAACTTTCATAAGTTCTTCATATATAAGTTTATCCCCGATCATGGCAAATTCCATATGGTGGTTGTGAAATCCCATTGGGATCCCGGCTTTCTTAGATTTTTCCCCAATCTTATTTAATTCATCTGCTGCCTTTCTCCAGTCATCAAGAGTTGCATCTTTAGGGAGCCAGAAGCTGGATAAAATCATCTGTTTTTGTCCTGATTCCAGTGCAAAATCTATCCTTTCCTGAAGGTTATCCCTGAGCTCTGCCGTAACATAATGAGAACTTTCACAAATAAGTCCGGCATCATTAATTATTTTTTTCATTTCCTTGGGCTTCAGCTTCATAAGAGGTCCAAATCCTGATGATTCATATCCTGGAGGTGAACACATTTCCATGCTTCTGTAACCCAGATCGTACATCATTTTCAATGTGCCAGGGAAGTCACTAACAAGCTTGTCCTTAATGGTCCAAACCTGGAAACCAACCGGCATGTTGACGGTTTTCATAAATGTATCTGAATCTAGGCTTACAGGAAACCGGGATGCGATCATTGCTGCTCCGAAACCTGCTGCACTTTTGCCGAAAAAATCCCTTCTGGTAATTTTTTTCATCATAATATAATTTTCTTAAAGTTTTATAATAATTAAGAAGCAAACTATCTGTAAGATTTGAATGCGCCTTCACTGAAGCTGTTAACACCGTCATCTGTTCCTATCCAAACGACACCTTTACTATCTGTAACTATGCATAGTATATTATTACTATTCAATCCGTTATCTTTTGTATAGTTCGTGAAGCCTTTGCCATCAAAAACAGATATTCCACCCAGGGTACCAAACCAGACGTTTCCTTTCTGATCAGCGCCGATAGCCTGAACGCTGTCATTAATAAGGCCCTCTTCTTTTGTATATACAACCCAGTTCTCAAGCGTATTAATACCGGTATGTAAGGCAACTCCCATATCTGTACCGAACCATTTTGCACCATTTTTCCCAATAAATACACTTAAAACATTGTCCGATGGGATTATTATGGGACCCCACTGGGAATAGACGGAAGCACCAGATATACCGTCGACTTCATTTTTGAAAATCCTTGCAACCCCGGCACCTTTAGTGCCGACATAAAGTGAATCGCCGGCCGGATTTGTTGCCATCGCTGTTATTGGGTACTCTTCGAATATAACTGAGGGATAAAGATCTTCATAATCGCTTTCAAGCCATTTGTTTTTATAAAAAGCTGCCACTCCTTTTGCTGTACCGACCCATTTGACATTGTTTTTCCCCACTACAACCTTAATAACATTGTTGCTCATAATTGCTGCGTTATCGGTAGTGTATATTGTTGACGGACTGTCTTTTTCAGCAGGGGATTTGAGTGAGGTTATGCCACTTCCGGTTGCTATCCAGAAACCGGTTCCTTCAATGCTGTAATCAAAGGCAATGTCTTTCAGATCTTTTCCCTGCATTTTACCATTATGAAGGCTCCATCTCTGTCCATCGTAACTTACAATTCCAAGTTCAGTAAGGAACCAGATATTATCTTTATTATCTACAGTAGCTGAATAATATTTCCTGGCAGGTATTCCAATATCATTTGAATTGCCATTAATAAAAATAAATATTAGTGCAAGAGAAGTTAAAAGAATTCTTTTTGTTGTAAGAATATTTTTCATTGTAAGAAGATTTATTATTAGTAAAAATAGAAAAAAAGTGCTGTATTATCATTTGCTTCGGTTCCAATTTATTTAATCCTATCAAAGATTGTACAATATTTAACAAATATTATGACAGGAGGGTTTACTAAATTCTTAAATTTACCCTCATATGCCATTTAACGGAGCAATAATTGAACCATAATATATTCTTAATGCTAACTTAATATGAAACAGAACGAAAATCATAATCTGAATATTCTGGCGTTTGGCATAGCCTTTCTTATGTTGTTTTTTTTAAAAGGAATAACTATTTCTGCGGAAGCACAGAGTATCGATATTCTTCTGAAGGGGGGGCATGTAATTGATCCCAAGAATAATATCGATGAAAAGATGGACATAGCTATTTCAGATGGAATAGTAAAGCAGGTAGCAAAGGATATTCCGGTTAAAAATGTAAGAAGAGTGGTCGATGTTACAGGAATGTATGTAACTCCAGGACTTATTGACATGCATGTACACGCGTTCCAGGGGAATGATCCGGAATCATATATTGCTAATGGATGGGATGCACTTCCACCTGATGGTTTTACATTCAGAGCCGGAGTAACGACTGTTGTTGATGCAGGATCAGCAGGATGGCGCAATTTCAGAACATTCAAGAAGCAAACAATTGACAGATCGAAAACCAGGGTACTCGCCTTTCTTAATATAGTAGGAGTAGGAATGCTGGGAAGATTTGAGGAGCAGGATATAAATGATATGAATCAGGAGATGGCTGCTTACATGATAACCCGGTTATACCCCGATATTCTGGTAGGTGTTAAATCAGCGCATTACTGGGGCCCTGATTTTACGCAGGTCGATCAGGCTGTAAAGGCAGGCACAATTGCAAATGTTCCGGTCATGGTCGATCTTGGTGAACATCACCCGCCGCTCCCAATTGAAGAGCTTTTTATGAAACATCTCCGACCTGGTGATATCTGGACACATACATATGCTAATGCTCCAAAGGACAGGGAAGTCCCTGTTGATGAAAACGGAAAAGTCAAACCATTCATTTTTGAGGCTCAGAAAAGGGGCATAATATTCGATGTCGGTCATGGAGGCGGTGCCTTTCATTTTGCCCAGGCAATACCTTCAATACAACAGGGATTTATTGCCGATGTTATAAGCTCAGATCTTCATACAGGTAGCATGAATGGAGGGATGAAGGATATGACTAACCTGCTTTCAAAATTCATGGCAATGGGATTGTCTGTACAGGATGTAATACTTCGTGCAACCTGGATTCCTGCCAAAGTAATCAAAAGACCGGAACTTGGAAACCTGAGTGTTGGAGCAGTTGCTGATGTGGCAGTTTTCAGTCTTCGTAAAGGTGAATTTGGATATACTGATGTAAGAGCGAAAAGGCTTAGCGGTACACAGAAACTTGAAGCTGAATTGACACTGAGGGAAGGCAGGGTTGTTTGGGACCTGAATGGCATCGCTTCACAGATGTGGAATGCTAAACCATGACTAGTTTATGTTTTCTATATTAAAAACAAAATGTTATGATAATAGATTTGTTTTCAGGTAGATATTTAAGATCAATAATGCTTCTGCTGGTATTATCAATCGGAATCTCAGCCGCCGGACAGGAAATTGATATCCTGATAAAGAATGGTCATGTGATAGATCCAGGGAATAATATTGATGAGCAAATGGATGTTGCAATATCAGGAGGAAAAATCCTGAAAGTTGCCAAAGGTATTTCTTCTGCTGGAGCAAAGAGAACCATAGATGCTAAAGGGATGTATGTAACTCCCGGATTTATTGATCCTCATACACATGTATTTGTAGGAAGCAACCAGGGTTTTGCTGATGGTTTCTCCTGTGTATCACCTGATGACATTACACTTAAGTCAGGTATAACAACTGTTGTGGATGCCGGCACATCAGGATGGAGAAACTTTCCTCTTCTCAAAAAAAATGTTATTGATCGTTCAGTTACACGCGTTCTGGTTTTTCTTAACATAGCAGGAGGAGGAATGACAGGATTTCCCAGTGAGGAGGATATGAATGATATGGATGCGAGGATGACTTCACTTGTAATTAAACAGTCCCCTGAAATTATTGTAGGAGTTAAACTGGGCCATTTCAGGGGAAAGGAGTGGACTCCTTTCGAAAGGTCTATGGAAGCCTGTGAAATTGCGAATGTACCCTTCTTTCTTGAATGTCACCTGCCTGAGTATCCTTTGGATGAGCTTCTTAAGCGCATGCGACCAGGAGATATCTTTTCCCATACATATTGTACAGCTTCTGACAGAGAGTGCATCCTGGATGAGAGTGGAAAACTTAAGAATTCTGTTATAGAAGCAAAGAAAAAAGGGGTGCTTTTTGATGTCGGCCATGGTGGCGGGATGTTTCATTTTGATGTTGCTATCCCTGCACTTAAACAGGGTCTTGTACCAAATTCTTTCGGGTCTGATCTTCATCGTTCAAGTATGAATTCAGGTATGAAGAATATGCTTGAAACCATGTCAAAATTTCTGAATTTGGGAATGAGCCTAAAGGATGTAATTAATTCAGCTACATGGAGCCCTGCAAGTGCTATTAAGAGGGCTGACCTGGGAAATCTTGGACCAGGAGCAGAAGCTGATATAGCAATTATTAGTGTTAGGAAAGGTACTTTTGGATTTATCGATACCAAAAACACCAGATTAACAGGCGACCGCAGGCTGGAGGCTGAGATGACTATCAAAGCCGGCAGGGTAGTCTGGGATATGAACGGATTGGGCGCAAAAAGCCTGGCAGTAAAATAGAAAAGCGATTGTCAGGTAATTAAATTAGTTGTAAATGAAAACAGTAAGGAGAGACGCAATAAGAAAAGTATTCACAGCATTAGCTGGTTTTGCGGGATTCGGTATAGCCGCTTCTGCAGGCGAGGGATATGATGCCGGAAAAGCGGTACCAGAATTAACAGATTACCAGGATATCCCAATGTTTTCAGGATATACCAGGCTTGGAAATCTTGTATTTGTATCAGGACGAGGAGATCGCCTTGACGGTGACATAAAAGTACATACTGATAATGTTCTGAAAGTTATTGAAGGAGAACTTAAGAAAGCAGGTTCTTCGATGGAAAAGGTTCTTAAGGTAAGCGTTTATCTCAATGATATGAAGGACTTTCAGGGGATGAATGAGGTCTACAGTGGAAGATTTGGAAAGAACCCACCTGTGCGAACCACAGTAGCTGTTCCGGGAGGTTTACCACCCGCTGACGCCTATATCCAGATGGATTGCATAGCATATGTTTAATTGACTAAAATACAGATATTTAAATAATCATAACCTAATCTATTTATCATGGAACGAAGAGATATTATAAAGAGTTTGTCTATTTTGCCATTCGCAGGCAGTGTACTTCCATTGGAGGCAATATTGTCTTCTGCCAGGGGACCTCTCGCACCTGGTCAGAATATCTACCAGTCGATTGGCGTTGATCCGGTAATTAACTGTGTCGGAACCTATACAATTATCGGAGGTTCAGTCGAAAGGCCTGAAGTTGTAACTGCCATGCATGATGCTGCGGGTTATTTCATACAATATGATGAGCTTGCATTTGGTATTGGAAGGAGACTTGCTGATATAACAGGTGCTGAATGGGGTATGGTTTCAGCTGGTTGTGCCGCCGGAATGAAGCATGTTACAGCTGCTTGTGTTACAGGTGGTAATCCTGAAAAACTGGTTAGGATACCTGATCTGACAGGATTTGACAAAACTGAGGTTGTTATTCCCAGAAGATCGAGGAATGCCTATGATCATGCAATAAGGAATATTGGTGTTAAAGTTATAACAATAGATACACCAGAAGAGCTTGAGAAATCTCTCAACAACAGGACGGCAATGATTTATATGATGGCTAATAATGATGTAGCTGCAGACCAGCCTTTCTCTCTTGAATCAATTGCAAGGATGGCAAAACCTTTCAATATTCCTATCCTGGTTGATGCTGCAGCCGAAGATTTGACTTTCCCGAATGTTCATCTCCAGAGGGGAGCTACTGTAGTTGCTTACAGTGGTGGTAAGGCTATATGTGGCCCGCAATGCGCTGGTCTGTTACTTGGTAAAAAAGATATCCTTATGTCAGCATGGCAGGCCAGCTCGCCTCATCATGGTCCAGGACGCGACAATAAGGTTGGCAAGGAAGAAATGATGGGAATGCTTGCTGCAGTTGAAGCCTGGATAAAAAGGGACCACGTGGAAAAGATGAAGACATGGCATACCTATCTTGAAAATATTTCAAAAAGATTATCATCTGTTAAAGATGTGACCTGTACTATTCGCGAACCACGAGGTCTTTCAAATCATAGTCCCTCACTTATTATTTCATGGGACCCTGATCAACTTAATATTAATGGAATGGATGTTGCTGAAGAACTGGCTACCAAACAACCAAGGATTGCTGTGCACAACACCTATCTAGATGACTCGGGAAAAACATCAGTAAATTTATCTTCAGGTCAGATGCAGCCAGGAAATGATAAGATTGTCGGTGACAGAATTTATGAGATCCTTTCAAGGAAGAACCAGAAGCCAAAAGTGATGGCTGCGCCGGCTGCGAATCTTGCAGGACGATGGGATGTAGATATTGAATTCTACAGCAGCAAAAGTCAGCATACTTTCTTTATTGAGCAGGATGGAAACTGGATAAAGGGATCGCATAAAAGTGATTTTTCAATGAGGGAGATGTATGGTATAATTGAAGGAGACCAGATTAAATTAAGCAGTAGTGAAAGACAGTTAGCTGATAATGTACCATTTATATTCTATGGTACTGCCTCAGCTGACAAGATGGAAGGGCAGATCTATATGGGCGAATATATAGCAGCAAAATTTACTGCAATACGCCATGAACATCGTCTTAATAACAGGCCTATAAGGATTCCCAAGGGACAACCTCTTGCAACCTGAAAAGCCGGATAATTAATTGATATTTAATATTTTGTATTAGTGGTGCCTGTAATTTTCACCAGGTACCACTTTTTTAATTGATCTGGTTGCAGGTAGCAACTAACTGATTTAACAATATTTAAAACTTTGGCAAACATTTTGAATTCTTATTTGTTTACTTTTATAGCTGAAAGACTTTACCCTTATAGCATATGAAAAGACGTGATTTTATAAAGGTTTCCTCTGCAGCAGGTATTGCTGGCCTGGTAGGAAAGGGATATGATGGATATGCATCTCCTTTCGATGCAAAAGCAGATGGTTTTGATCTTCATCCATTCATCAAGGAACATCCTGAAGCGGTTTTTATAAATCTTACTTCTGTCAAAGAAAAGACAGATTCAAAGGCTATATATGATGCCTCTTTCAAATTATCTTCTGAAATGTTTGTTAAGACCGGCAGAGGTAAGGGTTATCCAAATTCTACTAAAATAACCTGTAAACCAAACTGGACAAGCAGCAGGATCGACAAGAATGACCCTACTGCCAATATGGGTATTACTACAGATAATAACTTTATTGAAGGTTTTCTAAATGGTGTGAAGGTTAAGGGACCTCAGGAATTTTATCTAAGGGAGTGTGCAACTCCTAACTCCTGGGCCACTAATGGTTATACTGGAATGTGCGAAAGGAATAATTTTAACCTTAAAAACCTTTCAACCAAAGATTACTGGGAACTGGGTGATGAAATTATCTTCAAGAAGATTGACGGGGTTGTTTTTAAGGAAGCAGGGTATATGGCACCCATGAATGCTCCTGATACATTCCTGATTAATATAGCTAAATTCAAGTCGCACCAGATGGGTATTACTGCCTCCATTAAGAATCTTCAGGGCATAACCGGGCGAAAGTTCCATCAGTTCTGTGGAGGTCATTTTGATATCTTCAAATCATACGATAAGCATTATCACCAGTTTTTTCAGCCAGATTATATGGCTCATATTGCAGAGCTGCACAAAAAGCATGTTGCTGCCGGAATACCCAGATGGGATACTGTTATGGACAGACCTCCATATGGAGGCGGTCTGTTTATGGAGCAGTGGGTACAGAGAATGCTCGATTCATTCAGCGTAACACCCACAGGCATTAATATTGTAGAAGGTGTATACGGCCGTGACGGGGATGGTTTTGCAGGCGGACCTCATGATGGAAGGGCCAAAGACTTTATGAGCAATAATATCATCTTCGGGAAGGATCCTTTCCGCGTGGATATAATAACACACTGGCTTGCAGGACATGAGCCGGGTAATTTTGGTCTCTTCCATATAGGGATTGAAAGAGGTCTCTCAAATGTTCTTGATCCAGCTGATATCCCTGTTTATCTGTGGGAAGATGGAAAGGCAAAGAAAGTGAATCTTGATTCATTAAAAAGGACTCCTCTTGTGACATATTACCTCAGAAGAAATACAAACGGACAAAATGAAGACAAATACCATATATGCGACGAACCGTTTGATTATAATGCATGGAAGAGCGGAACCATTGCAAGGGTTGATACACCATCAATAAAGGCTCTTGGTACTGATTCAAACGAAAAGATAGTTATGGAGGTTTCTGTTCCTGAGAAAGGTGATGTTTATGTTGATATACTTAACCGTCAGGGAGAGCTTGTTTGGAGAATGCACGCTGATGATCTTGAACCAGGTACTCACCAGTTAGTATGGGATGGTTTCTCATCTCCGGGTTTGTACAATACTTATGTTAAAGGTATGGGATGGGATGCTGAGAGTGAAATGGTTATTTATACTTAAGAATGAGACGACGCGATTTTATAAAAGTATCATCAGCAGCAGGAGTATTAGGAATGGTTGGATCGCGATTTAACGCGTCGGCCAATCCTTTTAACGATTCATCAGATGGTTTTGATCTGCATCCTTTTATAAAGGAGCATCCTGAAGCTGTCTTTATAAATCTTACTTCTGTAAAGGAGAAGACAGATAAATCTGCAATTTATAAGGCAGCATATAAACTTGCCGGGGAAATGTTTGTTAAGACATCCGGAGGCAAGGGATATTCAAACAGTACAAGAATCACCTGTAAACCTAACTGGACTTGCAGTACTGGCAGTAAGAAGGACCCTGATGCAAATATGGGCATAACGACCGATCTGAATTTTATAGAAGGTTACCTAAATGCAGTAAGGGATATCGGGCCACAGGATTTTTATCTTCGCGAATGTGCCTGCGCGTTTCTGTGGAAGACAAACGGATACCAGGAGATGGCTGACAGGAATAATTTCAACCTTAAGGATCTTTCTTCAAAAAACTATTGGGATCTTGGAGATGAGATAATATTTAAAAAGGTTGATGGTGTGGTTTTCAAGGAGGTAGGATTTATGGCTCCAATGACAGCTTCCGATACATTCCTGATAAATATTGCCAAGTTTAAAGCTCACCAGATGGGAATTACAGGAGCTATCAAAAACCTCCAGGGCATTACAGGAAAGACCTTTCATTCCTATTGCGGTGGCAGCGTCGATATATTTAAGACATATGATAAAAGATATCACCAGTTCTTTCAGCCTGATTATCTGGCAAGGATAGATGAGCTGCAGAAGAAACATGTTGAAGCTGGTTTCCCAAGATGGAATGAGAAAATGGACAGGCCGCCTTTCAATAGTGGATTCTGGATGGAGCAATGGGCGCAGAGAATGTGTGACTCATATAGTATTACTCCAACAGGGATAAGTATTGTTGAAGGTATTTATGGCCGTGATGGTGATGGATTCCAGGGTGGACCCCACGACGGAAGGGCAATGGATTTCATGAGCAACAATATAATATTCGGAAAAGATTCTTTCAGGGTGGATATTATAGCTCACTGGCTTGCAGGTCACGAACCCGGTAATTTCGGACTTTTCCATATTGGTATTGAAAGGGGGCTTTCAAATGTTCTGGACCCGTTTGATATTCCTGTTTATCTCTGGAATGATGGAAAAGCGAAAAAGGTTAAACTAGATACATTTAAAAGGACACCTTTGTTAACTTACTATCTGCCCAGGAATACCGGGGGAATGAATGAAGAAAAGTATCACATGGTTGATCAGCCATTCGATTATAATTCCTGGAAATCAGGTAAAATTGCAAGGGTAGAAGAACCTTCCATCAGGGCAATAGGCACAGATTCAAGAGATAAGGTAGTTATGGAAGTAAATGTTCCTGAAAAAGGCGATGTTTATGTTGACATTCTCAATCGTCATGGTGAAGTGGTATGGAGGATGCATGCTGATGATCTGGAACCGGGTATTCACCAGGTGGTTTGGGATGGATTTTCCCAGCCAGGACTATATAATATGTATGTTAAAGGTATGGGTTGGGATGCTGAACGAGAGATGGTTATCTACACATGATCATATAATGTTATGTAAAAAAAGGGGTTTTATTTAAACCCCTTTTTTTGTGGGTTGTATTATCCTGTCGCTTTCTGGAGGATTTCCCTGATTCTGTTTGCCACTATATCCACCTGGTCGGGGCGAAGCAGTACAACTCCAACACTAAGTGAGTTGCCTCGACCGCCTGCTATAATGCTGGGCGTTCCATCTTCAAGTGCTTTGGATACTTCCCGCGGAGTTATCTTAACCTTTGACTGATCCCAGCTTATCCTAAGGCTTGGGAATACGTTTGCCGGGCCTTTAGGAATTGTCGTTTCTGCTTTTATTGTCGGTACCTTTTCAATTTTTGATATTATAAAACTGATTCTGTCAAGCCATTCCTGCCACTCTTTTTTATGATCTTTTTCAAGATATAACTTCAGTGCAGCGTACATCCCGAAGATCTCTTCTTTATTTACCTTCATAGGACGGCCAATAGGGCTCTCATATGGACTGTTGTTAAGCTTTGCAGCCTCAATCAGATATTTTCTGCCGAACAGCAGCCCGGCACTCTGTGGTCCCATTATCATCTTTCCCCCTGAGAATGTCACCAGGTCAAATCCTATTTTCTGATACTTGAAAAGATTGTCAACAGGTGGAACATCAGCAGCTGCATCTATGAATGATGGTATTTTATGACGTTTACATATCTCAACAAACTCTTCGTGCTTGATCTTGTCAGCAGGTCCACCCCATGATTCAGCTCCATTGAAGAAAAGTGCCATTACAGTACTTTCATTGATCGATCTTTCCATATGCCCGGCATCTTCAACTTCAACAAGTCTGACACCAGTACTTCTGACAGCCTGATCAAAAATATACCTGTGGGTTTTCTGTATTATTACCTCACGGCGAGGTCCAGGTGGATCTGGTAAAGTTTTTATCAATTCAGGATCTGTACCGGTAATACATGCAGCAGTTCCTAGCACCAAAGCCCCAGCGGCTCCTGATGTTACCATAGCTGCCTCACAATTTAGCATTTCGGCAATTTTTGCACCTGCCTTGTCCTGAAGTTCGTACATATTTGCAAAATCATGGCATGTAGAATTGATTGCCTCAAGTACTTCAGGCATCATAAGTGAGCCGGAAAGGTAAGTCATGGTAGCTCCAGCATTTATTCTGGGTATCACTCCAAGTTCCTTGAAGAAATCTCTTTTGGGTGCAGTAGTTTTATCTTTAGTTTTTATAAATGATTCAATATCAGGTATGGTGCCCATTGCAACTCCTGCAACAGGCAATATTGAAAGGTTTTTAATTGCTTGTCTTCTTTTCATAATCATTGTATTTACTATTTGGATACTTCAGAAACTACCGGAAGTAAAATATGGCTCAGTGTAGTTCCTCCATGATATATAGTTTGCTTTGCAACCCTTGTTTTTGCACTGCTGCCAAGAGGTTCTCCGGTATTAGGATTCCTGTCAAACTGCGGGAAATTACTTGATGTTATATCTACCCTTATCCTGTGACCTGGCAAGAATGCATTTGCTGTCCCTGTCATTTCAATATCATATTCATACGTCTGGTTTGGGCTTAATAATTTCATTTTATCAAGTCCATTACGGAAACGAGCCCTCAGGATACCTTCAGAAATGGGCATTGCGTATCCATCAGGATAAGCATCAACCAGTTTTATCATCCAGTCAGTATCTGTACCGTCTGTGGCTGCATGAAGTTTTATTCGAACTGGTCCTGCAATAGTTATGGTTTCTTTAAGAAATTCGCTGGTATACACAAGCATATCTTCCCTTCTTTCCAGCGGTCTTTGATCACGGGGCCCGGCGAGTGTCGGTGTTCCACAACAGTTGTTACCTCCGGTTGTGGGTACTGGATTTAGAGGATCATAGAAATACGTATCAATTTCTGCTGATGGTCTTGTAAATGTCAGCATTCCGTCTCCTCTGACTGAGTTTGCCTTGCCCTTGCTGTCGAGGTATAATTCTTTATACTGGGTTCCCGGTATTGGCCAGTCAGTCTCGCTTCTCCACTTATTGACACCCATATAGAAGAGCTGAACAGGCTTCTCATTTTCAATTCCTGTCTTTATCCCTTTAAGGTAGTAATCATAAAAGCGCATATGAAACTGGAACATGTCAAGCTTTGCGTCAGGTGTGAAGTCAATTCCTCCGTATGATTGTGTTGGTCCATGGCCCCATGGCCCTATTATCATGTGGGCACCATCTCTTGCTTCGGGTGTTGCACCATTCTTCTTCATCCCTGTATACCCGTTAATAGTACCCATCAGAAAGATATCGAACCATCCTCCAAGAGTCTGAGTAGGTACTTTTATCTTATTGAACCGTTCCTCATCGCTGATAGCTTTCCAGTATTCGTCATAGCTCTCATGTTTAAGCCAGTCTCTGTAATGCTGTACGGGGGAACCTTCAAAGGTAATATCCATATCATTAAGAGGGAGATGCATCAATACATTCTCATACTGGTAGTCTTCAGGCATATAACCCTCGGTGTGCCAGTATTGGGGAAGCATAATCCTGTTTGGCATTCTTACCACCCCCCAGCCATAATTGAAGCTCAGACGAAAAGCACCGCCCATAGTAATCCAGTTACCATAAATGTTAGTAGATGCAAGAGAAGGGAAAGCTGCAACCATGTGAGGTGGAGCCTGTGAAGAAGCTGCCCACTGGTTATGTCCAACATAGCTGCCTCCATATGTAGCCACTTTTCCATTTGAGAAAGGTTGTATAGCGGCCCATTCAATAGCCTCATAACCATCCTTTGCCTCATGCCTGAATGGTTCCCATTTTCCTTCGCTTTCATACCGACCACGGACATCAAAATATGCAACTGCATAACCGTGTTGTGCAAATTTTACAAACATTTCATGAGAACCGTCTCTCTGTACTCCGTATGGCGTACTTGACACAATTGTAGGGTATTTTCCGGGTTCTGCAGGCAGATACAGATCAGCATAAAGTATAATTCCATCACTCATTTTCACAGGCTGATGTCTTTCAATCCGGATAATGTTTGAAAGTGTATTTAGCTGGGAATATGATATGGATGAAAATGAACACAGTACTATCATCAGAGAGGAGAGAACTCTGATATTTCTGAAAAGCCTTTTGCGATATATTATTCTCATGGGGTTATTTGTTTCATTATCAATGAAATCCAGTTAAAAAAAATAACCTATATGAATTTCATATAGGTTATCTGCTCATTTATATCTGATTAAATATATGCAATAGCATCCATCTCAACCAGAGAATCACCTGGAACGCCACCTTTGGCAACAGCAACTGTTGTACGTACCGGAGGTTTCTGGCCAAAACGACCTTTATATACTTCATTCATCCCTTTATAGTCGGCAATGTCATTCAGAAAAACACTGACTTTCAGTACTTTTTCCATCGATGAACCAGCTTTTATAAGTTCTTTCTCAAGTTCTTTAAGTACTATTTCAGTATGGGCTTCAATGGTAAATGGTGCTACATGAGCTCCTTTCCCAGCTATAAAAACCAGGTTCCCTAATTTAGTGTTGCCTGAGAATAGAGGAGCATTCTGGAAGTTAGTGACATTTCCTGCTGTCTTTTCATCTGAGGAACTTGCTTTTGCAGCCAGTCCAAGGCCTGCCAATCCTACAACCGAAGCAAACATTTTCTTAAGTGCTGATCTTCTTTCTGTTTTCATAATAGATTTTTTATAGTTAATTAATATGCTTAAAATTAGAATAGATTATATATTTGTTATTTAAGCCGATAGGGGTTTGATTATTATTTTTTAACTTCATTTGCAGCCAGTCCGTTAAGGTCCCACACAATTTTTCCGGCTCTGATAGTAAGCTCTGCAACAATTTTCTGATCACCTTTTAATTTATCTGTGCCTATATCCACGAATCCAAAATCCCCTTTAACAATACTGAACAATGCAACATCAGCTTCAGTTCCAACACTCAGGTTACCAAGTAATGGCCTGTTAATCATCTGGGCAGGCATCCATGTTGATCGGTTAATTACATCCTGAAGTGGAAGGCCCAGGGCGAGAAACTTCGACATAAGGTTGGTCATATCCTTCATTCCTCCGTTCATACTTCCTGTATGAAGATCAGAACTGATAGCGTCTGGCAAAAAGCCCTGCTGAACAGATGGTATTGCAACTTTCCACCGGAAAGATCCTCCTCCATGACCCACATCAAATTTAATACCTCTCTTAACTGCCTCAAAAACAAAAGGTTTTACTTTTCCATTAGCATCTATTACCGGCTCTCGTGTATCAGGGAAATAAGCATATTGATGAGTATAAATGTCTCCTGGTCTGAGATGTTTCATAAGCAGTTCCTCGAGGGGCAGGGGAGGCTCTGCTCCTCCAAAATCAATCATTACAGGAAGGTTAGCCATTTTGCCTGCAGCCACAACGCTATCGGTCGGACCCCATTCATGACCGCTGTAATGTGCAAGCTTGAATCCTACAACTATATCGGGATATTTCTTAGCAACCTCAGCCGCTCGTTTTGGGATCATATCCTTTGTTGTCTGTTCAAACGGACCGCCTCTCATTCCTTCACCGGCAATATTGATCAGTGCCAGTATTCTCGTCTGGGAACCATCTATGCTTGTCTCCTTGAATTTTGGGAAAGTTCTGTACCCGGAGCTTCCAACATCCACCATAGTTGTAACACCTGCCCTGAATGAGAATGCATCAGCCTGAACTGAACTTGGTCCATCCATCAATCCCTGGTCCATATTATTCCCATAATATAAGTGCACATGTGCATCTATAATACCGGGTGTAACAAAGAGTCCTTTTGCATTAATTGTACGTTTTCCCTCTTTTTCGTCGATAGTTTTAGCTACCAGGGCAATTTTTTTATCCTTGATAGCAAGGTCCATGACAGCATCAATCTTGTTTTTGGGATCAATAACATGTCCTCCTTTAATCACTATGTCATAATTCTGGGCAGAACTCATACCTGGCAGGATAATGAGGCAAGCAGTACAGAGTATGTTTCTTATTCTCATAATTTTGAGGATTAGTTTTAAATCGTAGCTTTAGTTATGCTGAAGCTTTCTTTAACTCCTCGACAATCCTGGCTGCAACAATTTTATCCTCACCGTCCTTCATCATCCAGGATGTAATGACCAGGTTATCCTTACCGCCCATCATTTCAATTGAAGGATTTCCATCCCTCAGCCTGCTTCGGAATTCATTGCAGTCTACTTTTATTTTTGACGTATCCCATGAAATAGAAAGCGTAGGAGTAATATTTGCTACAGGTGGAACAGAGACACTTGTAGTTACACCATCGATTGATTTAGCTGCATTCTCCATTACGGCAATCCTGTCTTCCCAGATTTTCCATTGTTTTTCGTGGTCTCTGTTTATAAATTTCTCAAGTGCAACATACATTCCAAGTATTTCCTCTTTATTTACCTTCATGCCACGGCCGATATTACCTCCATTAGGAGGTGCATTCAGCCTGGCAGCAGCAATAAGGTCTTTTTTGCCCATCAGGATGCCTGCACTCTGAGGCCCTGTAAGTCCTTTACCACCCGAAACGCAGACCAGGTCAAATCCCATATCGTTGAATTTCCGCAGATTTGAAACAGGAGTTGAATCAGCTGCCATATCAATCATTGTGGGAATATTATGCTTTTTGCCAAGAGCAACCCATTCCTGATCCTGTATCTGACCCGACGGGCCGGCATAATTAAGGAACCACATCATGGCTGTTTTTTCATTTATTGCATTCTCCAGTTCTTCAACAGTTTCAATTTCCACGATAGATACACCGGTGTTTGTAAGGGCATGAACATAACCATGATTATGTGTCTTTTGTACTATTACTTCTGATTTAAGATTTTCAAGATTGGGAAGCATTGCAACTTTTTCACGATCAGTACCTGTAAGCACACCGGCAGTTCCCAAAACCAGAGCTGACCAGCAGCCTGCTGTAACCATAGCAGATTCAGCATGGCATAGTTCTGCAATTTTTGCCCCTACTTTGTCCTGTACTTCATTGATGGCTGCATATTTCTGTGATGAATGCCTGATTGTTTCAACTACTTCTTCATGCATAATACATCCTGATAATGCAGTATATGTTCCCGCTGCATTTATAAATGTTCTTATTCCCAGTTCTTTGAAAATGTCGCGTTTTGGGGTAGAACATGATAAAATTCCGGTTCCAAGCACAGCTGTGCTGCCTAAAACTGCTCCTGATATGGGGATTACAGAAAGGCTTTTGATTACTTCTCTTCTTTTCATTTTTGTCTGGTATTTTTTTAACGATTATTAACTGCTATTGATGCAAAACAAGATTTAAAATTAAGGAATTCAGATCATTTGACCAACATATAATAAAAACATCATTGGTATCTTCTTCGTGCAAGCACCACAGGATTGGCAATACCGTTGAGATCATAAACTATTTTGCCTGCTCTTATCGTCATCTCGCATTCCAGTTTCTTATTTGCTTCAATTTTTTTGCCGGTATAATCAAAGAAGCCAAATTTTCCTGTTCTCATATTCAGGATAGCGATATCTGCTTCTGAACCTACTGAGAGATGGCCTAATTCAGGATGTTTTATAATCTGGGCAGGCTTCCAGGTACTGGCTTTAATTACACTTTCAAGATCCATTCCAATGGACATGAATTTGTTCATTGTTGTCAGCATGTCTTTCATTGCATTGTTCATACTGCCGATATGAAGATCTGTACTTATTGCATCAGGATAGAAACCGCTTTTGACGGCAGGTATTGCCTGTGAATATGCAAAACTGATGCCTCCATAACCAACATCAAATATTACACCGCGTTTTTGTGCGTCCCATACGAAGGGTCTGATTTTGTTAGTATTTACATCCACAATGCTTTCCCTGCTTTCTCCCAGTTGCCCAAAGCAGTGGGTGAATATATCACCCGGACGGTACACCTGCATAAAAAGTGTGTCGAGTGAAAGTGCGGGTCTAGCACCCCCAAGGTCAACCATAATAGGCATATCACAGAGTTTGCCTGCTTCCTCAGCAAGCAGTACAGGATTCCAGTCCCGTCCGCTGTAGTGAGCCAGTTTTATTCCAACGATATCTTTTGAATTCTTTTTTGCAAATTCTGCTGTAACCTTAGGATCCATGTCTTTCTGGTTCTGCTCAAAAGGTCCTCCTCGCATTCCCTCGCCTACAATATTAAGAAAAGCAAGCACCCTAGTCTGAGAAGCATCAATTGTCTGTTTCTTAAAATCCGGAAATGTTCTCCATCCTGCACATCCTGCATCCACAACTGTAGTAACACCAACCCTGAAAGTAAATCCGTCTGGCGGAACCGGATTCGGGCCGTTCATATATTGCTGATCCATTTTTGTCCCGTTGTATACATGAACATGAATGTCAATCAGGCCGGGGGTTACATACATTCCTTTGGCATCAACAACCTGGATTCCCTCTTTAGGATCAATATTTTTTGCAAGCAAGGCAATCTTGCCATCTTTCACAGCAACATCCATCAGTTCATTAATGTTGTTTTTTGGGTCAATGACATGACCTCCCTTTATAACAATGTTATATGTCTGGGCCGATATTATGGCTGCAGTGATCAAACTTAGAAACAGTAACAGTAAAGCTTTTTTTCTCATTTTATTTCTTTTTTGAAATTGAAACTATGATCTCTGACATTTAAAATAATGTCCTCCTGATATTATATCCTGAAACAGGAGCTTTCTCATATTAATGAACCTCAATCCTGATATTTCGTTATTTATCAGTTTGAAAACCATGTATCACTACAAATGGGAAATCAGGTAAAACAAATTTAATTAAAATCCCGTAATAGTGCGGGAATTTAAGTTTTTTTAAGAGTAATATGAAAAATTAGATGGGAATGATCAAAAAGCTACTTGACAATCCCTGTGAACCCCATAAAGGCAAGTGCCAGTATTCCAGCGATTACAAGGGATACAGGAACACCTTTCATTCCTTTGGGGACATCTGCCAGTTCAAGCTGCTCTCTGATTCCTGCAAGAATCACAAGAGCTAAGCCGAATCCAATTGCTGTTGCTCCACTGTACACTACGCCTTCGATCAGATTATAATTTTTTTTGATTACAAGAATTGCAACACCCAGGACAGCACAGTTGGTTGTAATTAGAGGAAGAAAGATACCCAATGCCTGGTATAATCCTTTACTGACTTTTTTAAGTATTATTTCCACCATCTGGACAAGGGAAGCAATCACAAGAATGAATGTTATTGTCTGCATAAATCCTATTCCAAGAGGATTTAATATAAATACCTGGATCAGATATGTTACCATCGTTGCAAGAACTGTGACAAATGTCACAGCCCCAGCCATACCAAGAGCTGTACTCACTTTATTTGATACACCAAGAAAAGGGCAGATCCCAAGAAATTGTGCCAGTACCACATTATTTATAAATACAGCTGATATAATGATTAAGATATATTCCATTTGTCAGATATTATGTTTTTCGGATTTTGTTAACAATCGCTATCATGTAACCCAGGGCAATGAAGGCTCCCGGCGCCAGTATAAAGACGAGGATCCCGTCACCGGGAATGAATTTATATCCCAGAATCGATCCGCTTCCGACTATCTCCCGTATGGCTCCAAGGATACCCAGAGCAGCAGTGAATCCAAGTCCCATTCCTGCTCCATCAATAAAAGATGATAAAACACTGTTTTTACTTGCAAATGCTTCAGCTCTTCCAAGAACAATACAGTTTACAACAATAAGAGGAATGAATATTCCAAGTTTCTCATAAAGACCTGGTACGTATGCCTGCATCAGGAGATCTACAATCGTAACGAATGAAGCAATAATCACAATAAATGATGGAATTCTTACCTTGTCAGGGATCAGGTTAGCAAGCAACGATACTACTACATTTGATCCTACCAGGACAAATGTGGTTGCAATTCCCATCCCCAGTCCATTCAATGCTGAAGACGTGGTAGCAAGGGTAGGGCAGCAGCCCAGGATAAGGACCAGGATAGGATTCTCTTTTATAAATCCTTTTGTGAAGTTTGTTAACTGATTCATTTCATCTCTCCTTTCTGAAGTGTGTTATAGGCTCTCTGAACTGCATCGCAGAAAGCCCTTGAGCTTATTGTGGCTGCTGTAATTGCATCAACAGCTCCTCCGTCTTTTTTTACCTTAAGTTTGAATTCTGATGGATTTTTTTCCATAAACTGGTCTTTGAACCCTGGTTGAGTCATCTTTGTACCAAGCCCCGGAGTCTCTTTATGTTCAAGAACCGTTATGTTTACAATAGTTCCATCTGGTTTGAATCCTGCCATTAGTGTAATATTTCCACTAAACCCGTTTTTAGTAAAAGTAGTTATTGCATAACCTACAAGTACATCATCTTTTTTTGCTGGAAATATATCCAGGCTGTCTCCTTCACCTGTCGGAAGTCTGAACATCTCTTCATACGGGTTATTATTGAATTCAGGGACCACTTGTTTGATAGCATTTACTTTCTTGTTTAGATTAGATAGTTCTATTGGTCCCTTGGTGAATTCATATACAAAACCGAGGCATGCAGAAGCCACAAGTGAAATAAGAGTAAGTGACAGGACCATGTTCCTGAAGTTGGATTCTGTTTTAGCCATGTTTTACCTCCTCTCCGAATCTGCGGGGTTTAATATAGGTGTTCATAAGCGGTACAAATGCATTCATGATCAGAATAGCGAATGAGACTCCCTCGGGATATGCTCCCCATATCCTGATTATAGCCGTTAGTATCCCAATCCCGCAACCATATATTATCATAGCTTTTGGGTTCATAGGGGATGTCACATAGTCGGTAGCCATGAATATTGCTCCTAGGAGGACCCCTCCGGCAAGGAGATGAAATCCCGGGCTTGCATAGGAATCAGGATTTATAATCCATAAAACAGAAGTTAACACAGCTAAACTTCCTATTACGGATACTGGTATATGCCAGGTAATTATCTTTTTCCAGAGCATATATAACAAACCAATTATAAGCGCAATTGCTGATACTTCACCAAGTGATCCTCCCATATTTCCAAGAACCATATTAAGGTTATCAGGTATCTTTTCCATTAACTGGGACAGTGATTCTCCGTTTTTAAGACCCTCCTTGATTATTGCCAGGGGAGTGGCACCTGTTGATGCATCTATGTAACCGGTTTTTAAACCTGATGGAACAGGCCAGGTAGTCATCTGAACAGGAAAGGAAATAAGCATAAACACCCTTCCTACCAGTGCCGGATTAAAAGGATTGCAGCCAAGCCCACCGAAAGTCATTTTACCTACTCCAATAGCCACCAGGCTTCCAATAATTATCAAAAAAACTGGAATATTTGAAGGCAGGTTCATAGCAAGCAGTAATCCCGTCACAAGTGCAGACCCATCAGAAATTGACTGAGGTTTTTTAAGTAAAAATCTTTGTATAAGGTATTCAAAAGTAATACATGAAGCAACTGCTGTTGCAGTAACAATTATTGCACCCATACCAAAAAAGTATATGGATGCAAGGAGGGCAGGAGTTAAGGCAAGTACCACTCCATACATCAGTTTTTCTGTTGATTCCTTTGCCTGGATATGTGGAGAGTGGGATATGTACAGCAGATTGCTCATGAAATATAATTTTCTGTTATTTAATGTTTCTCTTTCGTGCCATCCTGACAACGGTTGATTTTCCTAGTCTTATATAATCGAGAAGTGGTCTGCCGGCTGGACAGATAAAGCTGCAGGAACCACATTCCATACAATCAGTTATTTTTTCCTGTTCAGCTCTCTCGAATAACCCTTTTTCTGATAGATTGGCAAGCAGGTGAGGCTCAAGGTTCAAGGCACATGCGGAAATGCATCTGGCACACCTGATACACGGCTTTACCTGAGCTCTTTTCGATTCTGCTTCTGGGAATAGTACTATTCCTGATGTCCCTTTTACAACAGGTACATCTGTATTATTCAAGGCTTTTCCCATCATGGGGCCACCATTGATAATCTTGCCTGTGTTTTCAGGGAGTCCTCCTGCTGTTTCAATCAGATCTTTTACAGGTGTTCCTATCCTTACAAGGAAGTTACCGGGATTTGAGAGTGATTTTCCGGTTACTGTCACTACCCTCTCAAAAAGAGGCTTCTTTTTCTGTAGTGCCTCATATATAGCATATGCAGTGCCAACATTATGTACAACAGTTCCCACATCAATTGGGAGCCGGCCTGAAGGGACTTCCCTGTTTATAAGTGCCTTGATAAGTTGTTTTTCTGCACCCTGAGGATATTTGACAGCTAGTGCATGAACTGTTATACCTTTATAATTTAATGCCAGTTTTGAAAGTAGTTTTATAGCATCCTTTTTGTTGTTCTCGATGCCTATCATTGCCCTGTCTACGCCAAGAGCTTTCATGAGTATTGTGATTCCGACAATAACCTCTTCTCCTTTTTCCAACATCAGCCTGTGATCAGAAGTAAGATATGGTTCGCATTCCACTCCATTTATTATCAGTATGTTACATTTCTTCCCCTTCGGAATAGCAAGCTTCACATGTGATGGAAATGTGGCACCACCAAGTCCCACAATACCTGCATCCCGGCATTTTTCTGTTATCTCTTCAGGAGAAAGATTAATCTCATTTATAAGGTTAGGGCTTCGGTCTATTGTATCAATCCATATATCATCTATTACATCAATATATACTGCCATCTGCCTGTACCCGGTAGTATCAAGTATTGTATCTATCTTACTGACGGTACCGGATACTGATGAATGGATGTTTGATGATACGAATCCGTTTACTGATGCTATCAGTTGTCCTGTTTTAACATTATCACCTTTTTTTACAAGTATCGTAGCCGGAGCACCGATATGTTGTGCCATAGGAATAGTAACGCTTTGAGGAACAGGAAGCTGTCTGATCGGTTCATTTGAAGTCAATTTGAACTCTGGCGGATGAATGCCTCCTACTGGAAATGTCTTAAGCACTTTGTTTATACTTTTTATGATTCGTTTAATTACCTGTTTATTGTTTCTGTTGCTAACTCTGCTTTGGGTTTCCGGGGCGGGAAATTAATTTCGAGTATTGAATTTGTTGGACATTCGGAGACACATTTTCTACAGAATGTGCATTTCCCGGCATTAATATACGCAAGGTTATTTTCAATTGTAATAGCATCAAACTCACATACTTTAAAACATTTGCTGCACCCGATGCAGGCCACCTTGCACGCTCTTCTTGCTGGTCCTCCCTTATCACAATTTGAACATGCAACATATAGCTTTCTGTCTTTTTTTGCCTTTTTGCGAAGTTCTATCAGGTTTCTGGGGCAGGCTTTAACACAGGCACCACATGCTACGCAATTATTGTCAACAATTACCGGAAGATTGGTAGTCGGGTCCATAAACATGGCATCAAACTGACAAGCTCTTACACAATCGCCATTTCCCAGGCAGCCATAGCTGCAATCCGTTTCTCCTAAATACAGGCTGTGTTGTATCCTGCAATCAGCTGTACCGTTATATACTGAAGTATGAGGTCTGAATTCAGACGTACCATTGCATAGGAGAACCGCGACTGTCGGATCCACAGCAATAGCTGCCTTTCCCAGAATACCTGCTGCCGCATCCATTACTGAATTTCCGCCTACAGGGCAATTCAACCCTTCAAAGGTTTCGGCTGTAACAAGAGCTTCAGCAAAATTGCGACAGCCTGCAAATCCGCAGCCTCCGCAATTAGCTGCAGGGAGAATATCCTGAATCTGATCAATCCTTGGATCTTCATAAACCTTGAATTTTTGCGCGACAAAATATAAAATTACTGCTGCAACACTGGCCAGCAGACTTAGACTTATGATCGTTATAATAACAACAGAGCTCATCAATCAGACTTTTAATGAAAAAATAAACTTATCATCGATTCTTTTTCTCAGCAAGTAGAGAATCAGATAATAAGGAAGAAGTGAAGAAATGGCTGCCAGACCAGTTGTCAGCTCAGGATATTTCAGAGCCGCAAATATTATCATGCATGTTATCACCACAATAAGAGGTAGAATATATCCGAGAAACAGTGCGGTAAAACCAGACGATTGCTTCAAAACTACAGTCACTGGATCTCCCTCTTTCACATTATAATGACCCTTTATATCAACTATTTTATCCTGTTTACCTGATAAAGAGCAAGAGCCCTCTGCATGACATCCGGAGCAGGCTGGTTCAACGGTAATAAAAACTGTAACAGATTCATTTTCGGATTTTTGTACAATTCCTTTGTGAATTATAGTTTTCTCTGAGTATAGATCTTTCATTTATTTCTGAAAATTTCAGATGACAAATTTAAAATTGTGCAAAAATCTGAACCTGCTTTTTATCAGTTTTTGATAAAATCAGATTATTTATCCTGAATATAAATAAGACAGTAATTAACTTATATTGCTCCATGACTGTTTCTGACTGAATATTCTTGAGAGCTCTGCCCTGAGTACCCCATTCTTTGCGTCAGAAAGTAATGGATCTCTTTCAAGTATATTTTCAGCAATATGTCTTACATATTCTATTATCTGGCCATCTTTTCCGATGTTGGCTATTTTGAGATCAAAAGGAATACCGCTTTGCTGTGTCCCTTCAATATCACCAGGTCCCCTCAGCTGAAGGTCTGTTTCTGCAATTTCAAAACCGTCATTTGTACTGATCATTACCTCGATGCGTTTAACTGCTTCCTTCGACAATTTATCGGAGCTCATAAGTATACAATATGACTGATCGGCTCCTCTTCCGACTCGGCCCCTGAGCTGGTGTAGTTGTGAGAGGCCAAATCGTTCTGAGCTTTCAATTACCATTACTGTGGCATTTGGAATATCTACACCTACTTCAATAACTGTCGTGGCAACCAGGATATGAGCATGGCCCTCCTTGAATAATATCATTGAGCTTTCTTTTTCGGAAGGAGTCATCCTTCCATGCACAATACTTATGCAGTATTCAGGCGAAGGAAACACCCTGGATATAGTATCCCATCCATCCTCAAGGTCCTTATAATCCATAGATTCGGATTCCTTAATCAACGGATAAACAAAGTATGCCTGGCGTCCCTCCCTTATCTGGTTTCTGACAAAACCAAATACCTTGTTCCTTTCAGGGTCAGTGAAGTGCATGGTTTTGATCGGAACTCTGCCAGGAGGCAGTTCATCTATTACCGATACGTCAAGATCACCATATAATGTCATTGCAAGAGTCCTCGGAATAGGAGTGGCCGTCATAACAAGTACATGAGGGGGATGTAGGTTTTTCTGCCACAGACGGGCTCTCTGCTCAACTCCAAATCTATGTTGTTCATCAATTATAACCAGCCCCAGATTATTGAATTTTACGTTGTCTTCAATAAGAGCATGAGTACCAATAAGGATATTAAGGGAGCTGTCCATTAATGTTTCAGCGATCCGGTTTCGTGATGTACGTTTTGATGAGCCTGTCAGTAGAGATATCTTTATATCAATTCCTTCCAGAAGTTTTATAATTGTATTATAATGCTGAGTTGCAAGTATTTCAGTAGGAGCCATAATACAGGCTTGATAGCCATTGTCAACTGCAATAAGCATGCTCATCATTGCAACCAGAGTCTTTCCGCTACCAACATCTCCCTGCAGTAATCTGTTCATTTGCCTGCCTGAACCCAGATCTTTTCTTATCTCCTTCATGACACGTTTCTGGGCTTCAGTAAGCCTGAATGGCAGGTTATTGTAGTAGAAACTGTTGAAATATTTACCTACATTACTGAATACAAATCCCTTATACCTGATATTTCTGTTTGCCTTAAATCTTAATAAGTTGAGCTGAATGTAAAACAGCTCTTCAAATTTTAGCCTGTATCTTGCTTTTTCAAGCTCGTCGGTATTGGATGGAAAATGTATTTTGTGGATGGCATCATGAAGTTCCATCAGCTTATACTGAGATACCATCCAGGATGACAGAGACTCATGGATTCTGAACTTTATCTGTTTTAACAGCGTCCCAACAAGCGTACTGATAGACTTTGATGTCAGGAACTGATTCTTAAGCTTTTCTGTAGTGCTATATTGGGCCTGTAAAGCTGAGCTTATCCTTTCTGAAACCTTGCTTGATGCCTCAATTTCAGGATGGATTATATTGATCATACCATTAAAGACACCGGGCTTGCCAAAAACAATATATTCAATACCCGGTGGATAATTTGCACTTACCCACTTTGTTCCTTTAAACCAGACAAGCTTTATAGTGCCGGTATCATCCTGGAAATCAGCAGTAAGACGTTTCCCTTTCCCATGGCCTTCTGTTGAATATCCTTTTATGGATCCCTTTATCTGTACATGTGGAAGTTCAGGATCAAGTTCTTCAATTTTATAAAATTTTGTGCGGTCAATATATTTATACGGGAAATAGTAAAGAAGGTCCCTGAATGTGAATATTGATAACTCTTTATTTAGAAGTTCAGCCCTTTTGGGACCAACCCCGGGTAAATATGTTATGTTTGTATCGAAAAATTCCTGTACAATCATCAGGGAATTTATTAAAAGAAATGCAATCCGAAATTAATTATTTTTACCATCCTGACCTAATTAAATCATAAGGCGGAATGTTTTTTTTCAGAACAAAAGAATATCTCAGGTACAAGCTATTTTCTCGTCACAGAAAGGGTCATGGAATTAATAGTCCTTTTATTTATGATGTAGTTTCAAGAGTATTCAGGAATAAAATTGATGAAGCTGTTGTCAGTAAGATTGAGTGGGTACGGAAAGAACTTGAACGAGATAAAAGAACAATAATGGTTAATGACCTTGGAACCGGATCTGTAAAAAATAATAGTGCACAAAGAAGCAGGAAAGTATCCGACATAGCCAGGAATTCGTCAATTCCTGAAAAATACGGGAAACTGTTATCAAACCTTGCGAAACAATTCGGAGGTACAGGTGTTATTGAGCTCGGTACTGCATTGGGAATAAGTTCTATGTATATGGCTGTATCATGTTCTGAAAGTAAAATAGACACAATAGAAGGATGCGTGGAAACTGCCAGGTTAGCAGAAAATACAATCAGGAATGCCGGTGTAGGTAATATCTCAGTTCATTGCGGATCATTTGATGATTGCCTGCCGTCATTATTAAATCGGAAAGATTCTCCGGGCCTGGTATTTATTGATGGAAATCACAGGAAAGATGCTGTTTTGAGATATTTTAATATTATTGCTGAAAATTCGGGCTATCAGACAGTTGTTGTGCTGGATGACATTTATCTTACTCCTGAAATGAAGGATGCATGGAAAACTATCAGGGAACACAGAAAAGTGACAATGACAATAGATATACACAGAATGGGAATAGTCTTTTTCCGCACAGGAATTAACAGCAATCACTTTGTTGTGAGCCATTAACAAAAATTAGGAATTATTAATTCAATATTTAACTTATTTAGTCTAATTTCGGAAATTCAAATTTTTAAACTACTATGAATAAAGTTATTGAGATTCATAATATTGTCAAGAACTACCAGGTCGGATCGGTTATTGTAAGAGCATTACGTTCAGTATCTGTTAATATTGGAAGGAATGAATATGTGGCAATTATGGGACCCTCCGGATCTGGCAAATCTACGCTGATGAACCTTCTTGGATGCCTTGACACACCTTCAAGTGGAAGCTATGTTCTTAACGGAATAGATGTCAGCAAGATGGAAGATGATTACCTGGCAGAAATACGTAACAAGGAGATTGGATTTGTATTCCAGACATTTAACCTTCTTCCACGTTATTCTGCTCTTGAGAATGTAACCCTTCCTTTGATATATGCGGGCGTTCCAAAAGCTGAAAGAGAGAAAATGGCTATAGACACCCTTAATGAGGTAGGCCTTGCGGACCGTATGACGCACAAGCCTAATGAATTGTCAGGTGGTCAGCGTCAGAGAGTGGCAATTGCCAGAGCACTTGTAAATAAGCCTTCAATTATACTTGCGGATGAACCAACCGGAAACCTTGATAGTAAGACTTCAGTTGATATAATGGGACTTCTTGATAATATTCATAAACAGGGAAATACTGTCATTGTCGTTACTCATGAGGAGGATATTGCAAAACATGCTGCCCGAATAATCCGTCTTTTCGATGGTGAAATTTCGCAAGATATTATTAATGAGAAGTATATCAAAGCTTAGGCTTTCCTGAAGTCTGACTTACATTAAATTTCACACCATCAATGAAAATCTATACTCTTACAGGTGATGATGGCACTACATCCCTTTCCGGCGGGAGAAGAGTCCCTAAGCATTCACAACGAGTTGAAGCCTATGGGTCTGTAGATGAACTTATAGCATGGATAGGGCTATTAAGGGATCATAAGGAAAACCAGGCAAGGAAAGATCTGCTTATATATTTGCAGAGTCAGCTGATGTTATGTGCTGCAGCACTTGCCAGCGATCCTGAAAACCCAAATGCCAGAATTATTTTGCCTGAGGAGAAGTGTCTCGCAGTGCTGGAGGAAGAAATAGATAAGATGGAAGAGACCCTGCAACCTCTGAAAAATTTTCTCCTTCCTGGCGGGAGCATTATTGTTTCATATTGTCATATTTCAAGGTGTGTATGCAGAAGGGCAGAAAGAGCTGTATTACGTCTGAATGAAACTGAAAAAATTCCTGTAGTTGTCGTCAAAATTCTTAACAGACTGTCTGATTTTCTTTTTGTTTTGTCCAGGAAAATTTCAATAGATACTGATAATGAGGAAGTTAAATGGATTGAATGATACGTTGAAAAAGTAAAAAGCCAGTATTGTTTTTTACATAAAATAATTTTTATATTTGCAGACTTTGAAAAGTCATATTTTAATTAAGAAATTATGTACTGGACACTTGAATTAGCATCAAAACTTGAGGATGCTCCATGGCCTGCAACTAAAGATGAGCTGATTGATTTCGCCATTAGGTCAGGTGCCCCTATGGAAGTGATTGAGAACCTTCAGGAGATTGAAGATGAAGGAGATATTTATGAAAGTATAGAAGATATCTGGCCTGATTATCCAAGTAAGGACGATTTCTTCTTTAATGAGGATGAATATTAATAAGGAGGCTGGTTGAATGATCAGCCTCTTTATTTTCTGAATATATCAGTTTTTCCCTTAGGCCTTAATATTTCAAGCCAACTAAAGCCTTCCAGTTTAGGTTCTTTCAGACTTAGAGATACAGGAGGATCAATATATCCTGAAGGATTTTGATTTTCAATCACTTCAGATACTTTACCCTCCTCCATCAATATCTGTATGTCGGTTGATTTTGACCTGTTTACACCGGCAAGCTCTTGCCCGTCAAGTAGATAATATATGGATTCTCCATTACCTTTAAGAACTATTTTATATACTTTATCATCCTTGAAGTACGCAATCAGATTGTCTCCTTTTACCTGGTTATATCTGAGTGTATCTATTTTGCTTGTGACAAATGCAGAGTTATACAATTCGAGCCTGTCAGTCTCCTGGTTTTTAGTGAATAGGGCCATAGAATCAGCTGTAAGCTGGTTCTCAGTTGACCATATAACAGGATCGTGATACAGCCTTATTATAGTATCCTGGAATGAAAATGTCAGTGAATCGCATTTAGCTTGAATATCCTTGCTGAAGATTCTGCATTTATAAAAGGCTTTTACAAGGCGGTACTCTTTTATTGTATCCGGAATATTGAAAGCCATAAGCGTATCAGCATGGAGATACAAAGAATCATTATTTGTAACCTGAATAAACAGCGCACTATCGGTTGCAAAATACTTTTCAGGAGTTTTATTGTAGTAGGCGTAGTTGCCACTAACAAAGAGGTTATTTGTAGTATCCTCTATTACAACATTTCTGAAACCTTCACCAAATCCAATGCTGTCATTGTAAAAGATTGAATCAGCCCTGAGGCTGTTTTTCATATTGTCAATATATGCATTGCTCCAGATTGAGCTTATTCTGGTTCTGGTATCATACCAGCCTCTTTCACAATACATGTAAATGCTGTCTCCTCTGACTTCAGAAGGTCCTGTAAAATGGACAGTTTCCGTTTTTGTATTATAATCCATTGTATCTGAAGTCATCACATAATCCGGATTCACAATCTTTACACTGTCTTTGAAATGAAACAGATTCTGATTTACAAAATAAATTCCGATTATGCTGGTTAGAGTATTATCAGCATTAGTGATTCGCCCTCTTGATTCGTAATCGGCAATCTGGTTTATTACATCATAATTTATTGCATCAGTATAAAGATGGGTTTCTTTATCGATCAGCTCCACGTTCCCCTTAACGACAGCAATATCTGTTTTTCCATCATAAAACATATAGTCACCAAAAAGGTTTAGCGTGTCACCCTGTTCCAGATGAGCTCTGCTGAATGCTGATATCTGCATTTTGTCAGGCAACCAGTGAGCACTGTCGCAGGACAGTGTGCTTTCATCCATTCTGAATTTTACATTGCCGATAATATGATGTATATCAGTTCCTGTATGTTCATCTCTTAGAACAATATCTTCATCAGCATAGATCAGTTCAACTTTTCTCTTATTCCGGATGTTCTCAGGAGAGTCCTGCGACTGCAATGAAAATGCAAATAGCAATGCAATCAGGATGTAAGGGAGAAGCCTGATGTCAGGAAGTTTTCTATGCTTTTGCAGGGACTTTATTTCAGCCATCCTTTCTGAAGGAAATCGCATGTTTTGTACTCTTCACTTATTCTAATATAGGTGATCTCAAGTTTATTGGTGATCCATTCTTCATACAATTTCTGTCTCTTTTCCATCAATGCCCCATCATACAGAATCTGATAATCATCCTTCAGGTTTGCCTTGTGTGCAGGTATTTCAGAATCAAGTTTGACTATTCTGAATACCGGGTTGTTATTGTCGTCAGTTGTTTTAAAAGCTCTGGATATTTCACCAACCTTGAGCTCCCTTACGTTCATGTACATATCAGTGTTCAATTCTTCAAGGTTTAGCCAGGTTACCCTGTCAGAAGGGTTTGGATTAACAAGTCTTCCTCCGTTTATGCGGCTGTCTTTATGCGATGAGAACCTTAGTGCGGCCTCTTCAAATTTCATACTGTCTCTTCTTATCAGGTCAGCAATGCTGTCCAGTTTATTTACAGCTTCTTTTTCCTGGTCAGGTTTAACCTTCGGTCGTATCAGAATATGCCTGGTATTTACCATATCACCTTTGCGGTCGATAAGCTGGATCAGATGGAAGCCAAATTTCGATTCAACAACTTTTGATACAGTGTTTTTTGTCAGGCTGAATGCAGCATTTGCGTACTCCTTATCCAGTTCACCTCGTGTCAGATATCCTATTTCACCACCATTTTTTGCTGATTCTTTATCCTCTGAATATAGGGTGGCAAGAACACTGAAACTTTTTCCCTCAAGTATCTGGCTCCTCATATCCAATAACCTCTGGCGCGCTTCAGCTTTATTATCCTCATTAGATGGTGGTTCAAGCTGGATAATCCTTAATTGATATTTAGCCGGTATAACCGGAAGACTATCCTTGTCCATTGCGCTGTAAAACCTTTTTACTCCGGAGGGTGTCATTGTAAGGTTTTCAGAAATTTTTGACTGCACCTCCCGTACAACCTCCTGTTCAAGCATAGTTTTTCTGATATCTCGTCTTATCTCAATCATGCTCTTCTTGAAATATTGCTCAAGGGCTTCCTGGCTGCCTGCTCTTCTAATAGCATCATTAATACGCATATTTAGTTCACCTTCAATAACATCATCAGTGACTTCAATACTGTCGATTCTTGCCTGATCAATAAATAGTTTTGAAATGAGCATTTCATTGAACACATTGCATCTTAATTCATCCAGGGGGGCCTTGTTTCCTGATCTCTTCAGATCTGCAATGGTAGCTTCCAGGTCGGAAAGATATATAACCTCATTACCTATCACAGCAGCTATTGATTCAACAAGAGCTTGGGCATTTAGCAATGGCATCCTGACCGTATATAAACTTAAAACAATAATCAACAATACTTTTATTCTTCTCATCACAAATCAATATATCTTAAAACTGTTTTCTTTCAAACCCTCATTATAAATTCCATTCTCAAGCGATTGAATAAATTCAAATCTCCTTGAATTTATTATAATTCTTTTAATATCATCTTTCACATATTCGAATGGGGCAAGCGTTGACCTCAACCTGTAATCCCTGATCGAGATAAGGTATACTGACGATGAGTCGTTTATTTCGTGGAAAGTGGTCCTTCTCAGAAAGTTCTCCTCATTCTCAATCTCCTGAGGTAGCTCAATAGAAAGCCTGTCCATTCTTACCCAGTCTTCATTGAAGTCATCAAATTTTTCTGCGAATTGATAACATATACTTTCAAGTTGCTGCAAATCACTTTGATCATTTGACCGGGCGAGACTTCTGATTTTGTTAATATCAGGAGTCTCAGCAGGCAGCTTAATAAATAGTGCTTTTAGAATATTGGAATTAAGTGTGAAGCTTCTTTCGTTTGAGGCATAGTAGTTTTCTATCTCTGCATCAGTAATCACTGTATCCATCTTTTCAAGCATCATCTGCCTCTGATACTGATATATAATAAGGTTAGCCCTTGTCTCTTCAATCTGTTTATCAATTTCATCCATAACTTCTCTGGACATATTTTGTCCGGCCTTCTGAAGTAATAGTTCCCGTTTTGCCCATTTATTGATATAGTTCTGCACTATTGCAATACTGTCCGCTTCATTTATCCCTTTTTGTATAAGTTTTGGCAGTTCGTCGTAATATAGTACAACCTTGCCAACCTCTGCAACCGGGACTCTCTGAGGAGGTTTATTGTTATTGATGCAAGCTGCCATGAGCAGTATAAAAAGTGATAGGATGCTGACTCTATTCATTTGAAATCCTCTTCTTCACATTATTAAATTCGTTGCTATCGACCTTAACGGAATATTTCCCCTTTAATTGTTCTATCCAGTCATTCTCCAGCTTTTCCTGATATCCAGACATCATTAGGCCCTGAACCTTTTCAAATGGAAGCGGTATTGGATTAATAATGTTCCTGATTACGCCCACAGATGGGTACCCTTTCCAGCTAAATGAATGTGCACCTTTTTCCCACCTGATGCTATCAATTTCATTATCACAACCCTGAAACCAGGTACTGTCAGTTATTGAGAGATTCATAATACCTTTTTTGCTGAATTTTTTTGAGAGTCTTGAATCCAGATCGGGTTTACCTGAAAATTTTGCATATGCATCATCAAGAGATTTTTGCTGCCCGGGTATCATTATAGTATATATTTTTGCCTCAATTCCTTTTACAGAAAGATGTTCATTTTTATGCTCATCATAATAATTCATAATTCCTGTCGAATCACTATCGAGCCTTTGCCAAACCTTCTTTCCTGATATTTCAAACAGTAAAATTCCATCATGGAATTCATTCATCAGGTATCTGAATTCCGGATATTTCTTTTCAAGGATACTATTTTCATAGGTAAGTATATGTTCTGATGATCTTTCTTCTACTGATCTATCAATAAACAGTTCAGGTTCCCTTACCAGGATTAACGATCCACTCTTCTCAATATAATTTGCAAATTCTCTGGCAGATAATGACTGGTTGGCAAAGGTATATATATTTCCAGCAGGCAGACTATCTCTGTCATATTTTTTTAAGCCATGGATAATAAGCGAATCAGTATTTCTTATAAACCATGCGTAAAGCTCATTTCCTAAAGTGAATTTATATTCCTTTTTTAGTTTGTTTACCAGCTCTTTTCTGCTTACTGCATTGAGATAAGATTGATTCATTTTGCTTTCTAAGAATGATTTTGTCTCTTCAAAAGAGCCAGGTGGTCTTTTTTCCAGAAGTATAATTATATGCCATCCATAAGGGGTCCTTACAGGTTTACTGTAAGATCCAGTGTCTGCAATTGCAAAAGCTGCTTCAGCAAATTCAGGGATCATCTCACCGGCTCCGAACCAATTCAGTTCACCTCCTCTTGAAGCTGATTCTTTATGGTCAGAAAGAGTTTTTGCCAGTTCACTAAAAGATTCACCATTCTCCAGTCTTGAATAGATATTTGAAATATCAGATTCCACCTTTTTTATAGTATCATCGTTTGCTCCGGGAGGTACAACTTTCATAATATGAGCAACATGAACCTTGCCACGGGAAGGGCGTATATCAGTAACTTTTATAATATGATATCCGTACGGAGTACGCACAGGATTTGATAATTCCCTTTTTTTAAGTGTAAATGCTGCATCTTCAAATGGCATAATCATTTGAAATGCAGTAAAATATCCAAGATTACCTCCGTTTACTTTTACTGACTGATCATCGGATGCAGCACGGGCTACCTGTTCAAACTGTTCCCCCTGAAGAATCCTGGTCCTGACATCCATGGCTTTATCCCATGCAATAATTGTATCCTCAGGTTGGGGATTCTGGGGAAGTGATATAAGTATATGCCAGGCGTTAATTTCAGATAACGTTCTCTGGTAAGCCTTTTTAAGTAATTCCTCTTTTTTTCTGTTATCTGTAAGATAGCTTTGAGCCAGCTGCCTTCGGTATCCGTTGAGTTCTGTTTTAAAGGCCTTTGTTGTGTCAATACCTTCACTTATGGCATCTGCAACCTTTAATTTAAAAATTATGAACTGATTCAGATATGAATTCACATCCGACTGTTTCCCAGGTTCCCTGCTTTTGTTGTACATCCTTATAAACTCTCCAGACTGGATTCTGACTCCATTAACTGTAAGTAAAATTTTATTATTTGGGTCCTGTGCCTCACTCAGAAAAGGTGACAACAGTAAAAAAATGAACAATAATGATGAACTAATCCTCATCAGAAAAAGATGATACCTGTTATATTATTCAAACGATTTCCTGCTGTAATTTGGTGATTCTCTGGTTATTGATACGTCATGAGGATGACTTTCAATTATGCCTGAATTAGTAATTCTTACAAATTTGCCCTCTTTCTTCAGAATTGAAATGTTTTTTGCACCTACGTAACCCATTCCAGCTCGCAGGCCTCCTGTCATCTGGTATACCACCTCAGACAGCGTTCCCTTATATGGCACCCTGGCTGCAATACCTTCAGGAACAAGCTTTTTAATGTCATCTTCAACGTCCTGGAAATACCTGTCTTTTGATCCCTGCTGCATTGCTTCTATTGAACCCATTCCCCTGTAAGCCTTGAACTTTCTTCCATTATAAATAATAGTCTCACCAGGCGATTCCTCAACTCCAGCAAACAGAGATCCTGCCATAATGGAGTCAGCACCTGCAGCTAAGGCTTTTATTATATCACCTGAATATCTGATACCTCCATCTGCAATCACAGGTATTCCCGATCCTTCGATAGCCTTTGCAACATTATATATAGCTGATATCTGGGGAATTCCCACACCGGCAACTACCCTTGTTGTACATATCGATCCCGGACCTATTCCTACCTTAAGGGCATCCGCACCTTCGCTGGCTAGTTTCTTTGCTGCTTCAGCAGTCCCTATATTACCAACAATGACCTCAATATAAGGATAGTTACGTTTTACTTCCCTAAGAATATTAATAACATTTACAGAGTGACCATGGGCAGTATCAATTACTATTGCATCAACATTGGCATTTATCAGGGCTTCAACCCTTGTAAGTGTATCAGCTGCAATCCCTACAGCACCTGCAACCATCAGTCTACCCATTTCATCCTTGCATGAGTTTGGACGGTCCTTTGTCTTGGTTATGTCCTTGTATGTTATAAGCCCGATAAGTTTGCCTTTTTCATCAACCATCGGCAGTTTCTCGATTTTATGTTTTTGAAGAATCCTTGCAGCAGCCTCCAGGTTTGTTTTGTGATTCGTTGTTATAAGATCGGTAGTCATCACATCAGTGATCTTCTTTTTGTGGTTATTTTCAAATCGGAGATCTCTGTTTGTTACAATCCCTTTCAGAATACCATCCTTGTCAACAACAGGAATTCCCCCTATCCTGTACTCACTCATCAGGTTCATCGCCTCTGCAACATTTGCATCGAGGCTTATGGTTATAGGATCAAAGATCATTACATTTTCTGCTCTCTTAACTCTTTTAACCTGAGCAGCCTGTCTCTCAATTGACATGTTCTTATGTATAACCCCAATTCCTCCTTCACGGGCTATAGCTATTGCGAGCTCTTCCTCTGTAACAGTATCCATAGCAGCTGAAACAATAGGAGTGTTCAGGCGTATTTTCCTGGTGAAGTATGTGCTCAGATCAACTTCCCTTGGAAGCACTTCCGAGTATGAAGGAACGAGAAGAACATCGTCGAAAGTTAATCCTTCATAAAGTATTTTATCTTTAATGAATGACATGAGGGTAGGGTTTTCATTTTGCTGGCGCAAATTACGAAAAAAAACAGAACTCCAGAAACATCTCTTTCTTTTCAACCACATAAAAAATTGAATTACAGTTATTACATTTGTGAATAGTGCAAAAAGGACATGAATCTCGAAACTTACAGGAAGATCTTAATTAAATACTGGGGCTTTACTTCTTTCAGACCTTTGCAGGAAGAGATAATAAGTTCAGTTGTCTCGGGCAGAGATACTCTCGGACTTATGCCTACAGGAGGAGGGAAGTCACTGACATTCCAGGTTCCTGCAATTGCATCAAAAGGAATATGCCTTGTGATCACACCTCTTATTGCCTTAATGAAAGAACAGGTAAGTAGGCTTAATGGCATGGAGATCAAGTCAATAGCCATACATTCAGGGATGTCTTCTGAAGAGATAGAAATAGCTCTGGAAAACTGCATTTATGGTGATTATAAGTTCCTGTATGTCTCTCCTGAAAGAATAGCAACCAGTTTGTTCCAGTACAAGGTATCAAGACTTAATCTTTCACTTGTTGCCATTGATGAAGCTCATTGTATATCACAATGGGGATACGATTTCAGACCATCTTATCTAAAGATTTCGGACTTGAGAGATCATATCAGGGCAGATATTCCGTTTCTTGCCCTCACTGCTACTGCAACACCACTGGTTATTGAAGATATAATGAAAAAGCTACGGTTCAGGGAATCTAATGTTCTCAGAACCAGCTTTGAACGGAAAAATATATCATATCTTGTACGAAAGGTGGAGGATAAGGGGAGTTACCTTGTAAAGACATTATCGAAGATATCAGGAAGCGGGATAGTTTATGTCAGAAGCAGGAAGAGATGCCGTGAGATAGCTGAGTTGCTTATTAAGGAAGGTATCAGTGCCGATTATTATCATGCAGGCCTTTCTGATGATATAAGGGATAAGAGGCAGGCAGCATGGACAAAGGGAGAGACTCGTGTAATTGTGTCAACGAATGCATTTGGAATGGGTATCGACAAAGCAGAGGTACGATTCGTAATTCATTGGGATATACCCGATTCAATTGAAAACTTTTTTCAGGAGAGTGGAAGGGTAGGCCGTGATAACAAGCCTGCTTTTGCAGTTTTACTTTATTCGAAAGCCGATAAGGGAAGACTGACAGATTCAATAAGGAAGAAATTTCCTCCGGTCGAAAAAATCAAAGATGTTTACGAGGCTTTATGCAACTATCTGAAGGTGCCGGAGGGTTCCGGAAAAGACAATGTATTTGACTTTAATCTTTATGAATTCATTTCAAAATACAGGTTTCCTGTGATTGAAACTTATAACAGTCTTCAGTTTCTCCAGAGAGAGGGTTATATGGAGTTTACTGAAGAGATCAACAATCCATCACGAGTGCATTTTATTGTTAGTCGTGATGATCTTTATAAGTTTCAGGTTGCCAATGAATCCTTCGATTCATTCATTAAGCTATTGTTGCGTTCATACACCGGCATGTTCTCTGATTTTGTTCCGGTAAATGAAGAGGTTTTAAGCCGCAAATCGGGTGCAAGCCGTGATACAATCTATCAGTACCTGGTTAAGCTATCATCATATAATATTATAAGGTATATCCCCGGAAAGAAGAGCTCCCTTGTAATTTTTAATGAAGAACGCCTTATGAGGAAAGCCCTGCTAATCACTGCTGAAAACTACCTCCAGGTAAAAGAAAAGTATGAGAAGAGACTTACCCGGATGATTGAATATGTTGAATCAGAAAACCGTTGCAGGTCTGTCATGCTACTTGATTATTTTGGTGAGGAATCAGACAGGTGCGGAATATGTGATGTTTGCCGGAAACGAAATGAACTGGAACTCAGTAAATATGAATTTGACCTGATCCTTGGCGAAGTTAAAAAGGCACTGGAAATACAAAGTGTCGATGCGGAACAACTTGTAAGAATTACAGGATATCCTGAGGATAAGGTTATCAAAGTTATCCGATGGCTGCTTGATCACAATAAGCTCAGTCAGGATAATGAATTGAAACTCTCCTGGCGTTGCTGATCAGAACTTAAGTTTTCTGCTGCTGATAACCGGAACAATTTTGTCATTTTCGGGTCGCGACGGAATCTTTAGTTCGTCAGGGCCAGATCCCACAAAAGAACTGTTTACTCCTGAAACAGAGATTGTCCCTTTTTTTACTTCAACAATCGCATACAGTGGATCCTGATAGGGTATTGTATATTTTATCCATGGGTATTTTTTATCAATTTCTTCACTATACCTTATCATGGCATATTGCTCACCTACCCAGGAATAAGACATGCTGTTTACCTGGATATAAAATATACCGTTGATTCCCGTAGAATAATCTGTGTGGTGATGTCCGCTGAAGCAGGCGATAATCTTTTTAAAACCGGCAGAAGAATTTTCATCTTCAAGTATTTTCCTGATCTCTTCCCTGTTTTCAATTCCATTTCCCTCAAGTGACTGGTGGGAAAAGATAAATGTATGATATTTACTGTATCTGAGGTCGTTGATCAGCCATTTCTTCTGCTCATCTCCAATAAATCTTGGATAACCTGAAGCCTTATCGGGCGATGGATTAACATCATTGCCATCGAGAATGATGAAATGAAAACCATTTTTATCAAAAGAGTAATATTTTGCGGGAGACCCCAGGAATTTTATCGATTCTTCCCTGGTAAATCCTCCGTCAGTTTCGTGATTGCCAAGAACATGGTACTTCTCTCCAGGAAAGCTATTCCATATTTTTAAAAACGCGAGATTATAATCATATGGTCTGCAAAAATCACCAAGCTGGATAATAAAGTCCAGATCCGAAGCAGTTGCTTTATTAATGAATGCAGCCAGCCTTTCATCTGCATCATGCATAATATCTTTATGGACATCAGTGCAGATACCGAACCTGACGACAGTATTCTCTTCGGGCAGATCAGCTGTAATGCTGACGGAAGTCAGCGAAAAAAGAATAGCTATAACAAGCGATTTTAATATATAAGTCCTCATATTATCTAATTTACTGTTTTACGGGAATCCCCTCAGTCATAAGTGTTTTAAGGTCTTCAAGATAAGTATGATATATATCCCTTGGCATTGCATTTTTCTTTTTGCAGAGTGAAGCTGCCATACCAACAACTTCTCCCATCATAGAAGTAGTACGCTGTACCCTGACTGTACCCAGAGCAACATGCGTAACACTGATGTTCCTGCCAGCCATGAACATATTGCTTACATTTCTGGAATAAAGACATCTGTAAGGTACCGGGTATGGTTTGATATCTTTCTGATCGGCAGTTGACCGGAAAGGTTCGCCTGTAAAATCATCTGATTTTGCCGGATAATGGAGATCTATGCTCCAGGTAGTCGTGAAGGATGCATCAGGATAAATGACCCTGTTGTCAATATCCTGTTCTTTAAGAACTATATCACCCATAAGTCTCCTGGATTCTCTTTTTCCACCTATATATGCCACCCACGCCAGTTTGTAGTGATCATATATATTTTTATTCCTGCTTTTGTTTTTCAGGTAATCCCAATTGCCAAAGGTAACCCTGAGGGCATAATCGCGTATGAATTCAATCTCGTCAACCTGGTTCCTGCTTAATCCTGTTTCCCAATCCCAGTCACCCCTTATCACTTTATGCACGGTTTTTTCATTGAACTGAACTGCCCACGGACATTCAGGGAAAGGAGATACTTCCTGAACTTCCTCGGCATACCATTGAACTGATGTTCCCATCACCAGATAATCAGGTGATTCAGGAGCACTTGGCTCTCCGGTTTCATCCCTTCCCTCTCTGCCATCCCTGAAGTCGGCACCAGCCATAAATCCAAGATTTGCATCACCGGTACAGTCAGCGAATAGTTTTCCACTGAATTTTGTTTCAACCCCTGTAATAATATTTTTACCATAAACAACTGCTATGCGGTCATTATCCATATCTGCCCTGAAGACATGAGTGTTCAGGAAAAGTGAAATATTTGGTTCTCCTTCAATTACTCCTCTCTTCCTTTCATCTCCATAATTTGAAGCGGGACCTGCATTATGAA
>Ga0307376_10000149_pt1 | contig 100048 bp, 97 predicted proteins | sample TR2MG_FD_202536 | JGI IMG/M metagenome (GOLD analysis project Ga0307376, IMG submission 202536) | Soil microbial communities from Risofladan, Vaasa, Finland - TR-2 | ecosystem: Environmental > Terrestrial > Soil > Coastal area > Acid sulfate soil | place: Finland: Risofladan, Vaasa | collected...
TATTAACTGGATTGATTCTTCTTGGAGTTGGCTCATATTTATTAGGTTCTGTTTGTTGGGCTATTATCATTAGTAGTATTAAACTGAAGAATGATATTCGAGAATTTGGTGATGGTAATCCTGGTGCTTTTAATACTGGACGAAAATTAGGTGTGAAAATTGGTTTATTAGTTATGTTTCTAGATTCTCTTAAGGGTTTAATCCCTGCAATTATAGCAACTACTGTTGATTTCAAAGATTATCAAGGATGGGCTGTAGGTATTGCAGGAACTTTGTCATTAGTAGGCCATTGTTATCCAATCTATTTTGGATTTAAAGGTGGTAATGGCTATTCTACAATTTTTGGTTTTATGTTAATCTATAATCCATTTATGATCTTAGAATGGGGTTTGTTTGTTTTTCTACTAACTTTAATATTTAAATACATTAGACCAATGCAAATGATATCAATCATTTTAACAGGAATCAGTGGTCTTTTCATAAAGTGGAATTTCTTCTGGATAAATTTAGGATATAGATTGGATTACGACACAGCTATTTCCACAATACCAATTACTCTTCTTGTTGTTTCTCTTTTTCAATTGCCTCGATTTATACCTTATTTCTTTGGAATTTTCAAGGGCACAGAAGAGAAGATGTATTTACTTGGAAAATTATTCAAAAGGAGTAAAACAAATGAAGAAGTTTCTTTAACTCTTCAAGAATAATTTCTCTTTTTTCTTCAAAGTAATATTAAATAAAATTGATGTTAATAGTATGTAATAGGTTGAATTGATATGACTAATAAAACTATCATTGAAGAATGGTTTAATATTGAAACACCTTCTCCTCCTGAAATTAAGGAAGTTATAATCAATCCGGATTCTACAGCTCTCCTTATTTTAGATATCCAATTGAATAATTGTAATGAAGAGAGTAGACCTAGATGTGTAGATAGTATACCGAAAATAAAAGACTTATTAGATCTAGCACGATTGAAGAAAATGTTCATTGTATTTGCTTTAACGAGTTCTGCTACTAAAGAAAATATCCGATCTGAAGTAAAGCCACTAACTACAGAACCAATCGTACAATCAGGTGTAGATAAATTCTATGGAACTAATTTAGAAGAATTACTCGAGAAAAAAGGAATAAAACAAGTGATAATTGTTGGTACATCAGCTCATGGAGCAGTTTTAAATACTGCTACTGGTGCAGCTGCAAGGCAACTCAAGATAATTATTCCCATTGATTGTCTTTCAGCAAGTCATCCTTATGCTGAGCAATATACTATTTGGCATCTGGCAAATTCACCAGGAACAAGAAGAAATGTTATTTTAACGAAAGCTGAACTGGTCAAGATATAAAATACAGTTATCGTTTAAAGTATTGTAAGGTTAAACTTATGCCATTCAAAACAGAAATTAAAGTTACTAATAAACAAATTAGCTCAATTTTTTCATTTCATTTTCCAGATGAGAAAATCTTTTCTATTAAAGATAAAGTAGAGTCATTCGTAAATCCAGTATTTGAAGTGCATTTAGAGGATAATACAAAATATATTCTTAAAATTAATAATCCGCAGTGGTCACTAAAACAACGAAGAGAATTGAATGCAATGGAGATTGTTCGGGAAAATAGTCAGATACCAATCCCTCAAGTAATAGGATTCAATTATAGTAAAACGATCATTCCTTATGATTATTCTATTTTCGAAAAAATTGATGGAATAGAGTTGCGGGAATTAGAAACAAAAAAGCAATTACATCAAAATGAATATCTTTCAATTATAGAGGAACTTGGCTACTATGTTGGATTACTTCATTCAATAAGTTTTGATTTCTTTGGTGATTTATTGGGTTCGAAAATGCAAACAAACTTTAAACCAAATGAAAAATTAAACTATTTTTGGGGAAAGAAATTCTCTAGCTGGAAATCTTGTTTTAAAGCCATATGTTTTGATAATCTAAATTGGGTAGATTCCAAAAGCTTTGAGAAATATCGAATAAAGATTATACCTAAGATTGATGAATTGGCTGAAAAAATTTGTCTCCCCTTTGAAGCATGCTTTATTCATTCTGATATACAACCAAGTAACATTCTAATTAAAGATAATAAAATAACAAGCATATTGGATTTTGAATGGGCTTATGCAGGTTCTCCTAGTTTCGAATACGAATTAATTCTTGCTGGTTTATATCTTAGTAATTTTCCTTCAGTAGATAAGAATAGTTTATTGCAATCCTTCCCCACAACACCAAATGAAGATATTGAATCGAAATTTTTTTCTGGATATAAGAAATCTTTTCCGCATAATATTCAGAGAGAAAAAGAAAACATTTCTGATTTTATTTATTTGCTTTATATGATTGGTTCTTGGGACTGGACAATTAAAACTTCTACTCCAGAAGAAATTGAAAAATACAAATTAAGTATTAAAGAGACCTTTGAAAGAATATTCTAGATAAAGCTAACTCATTTCCTATATAGGATAATTAATTTTATAACTTCTATAACTAAAGGTGTACATTGAAGATTATGAAATCTCGTTATGTCACAGAGAAGGTAATGAATATATGAAAAGAGCTCATATCCAAACATATCTAGTTATTCTAATGCTAATAATGCTCACTGTCAATTGCTCAATTATTGGTTCTCATGGATTATTAAATAAAAAACTCAGTTTTAATCCTGTTCGAGTTACAATTTTTAATCCTGATGCAGAAGATGAATTAGTAATTTATACTCACGATAGTTTTCTTGCTTGGGGATTAGATCCTGAAACAACTAGACAAATTGCTTTTGATGATTTTGGTGTAGACAATGGCATCTCTATTAAACTGATTGAGTTTAGTGGAATGGTTGATGCTCTCAATACTTTAATTACACAAAAAAATAATCCTCAAGCTGATATTGTGATTGGTCTTGATAATGTTATGGTCAGTAGAGCAAAAGAAGAACACATACTTCAAAAATACTCTGAAGTAGATCTTTCAAACATTAACTCTTCTCTTGTTAATTCTCTCGATCCGGATAAATATTTACTACCTATAGATTTTGGTTTAATAGCAATTATTTTTGATACAGAATTTATCAATACAACCAGTTTTCCGGAATTGAATCAATTAACTTTTGAGGATTTAGCAACAACTTTTGTTAATGATTTAGCTGTGCAAGATCCAACTCTTAGCTCTACAGGGATTAATTTCTTATTATACCAGATTGCTTTTTATGAACAAATTCTAAAACAGGACTGGACAATTTGGTGGCAGTCTGTAAAGAAAGAAATAACAATCGATGAGAGTTGGTCCGATTCATGGGATAGAGTATTTTCTGCAAAAGAGGCTCATATGATGGTCTCCTATGGTACTGATCCAGCTTACAATGCTTATTTCAATTATAGCGAAGAAAAAAATGCTGCCATTTTTGAATATAATTCTGAAAAATACGGTTGGATGCAAATTGAAGGTATAGGAATAGTTAATGGAACCTCAAAAAAGGATTTAGCTGAAAAGTTTATTGATTATGCTCTTAATGATACTTTTCAAGATTTGATAGCACTAAACAATTGGATGTTCCCAGCAAATCAAGAAGTAATCCTACCTGAAGATTACACAAATTTTGCAATTACAACAGAGAATGTTACAGTTCTTAATTATCAAGTTTCATCGGAATACATCAATCAAAACTATTTAACTTGGCTTAATGAATGGGAACAATTGATATATGGTAAAGGTTATTGGTGGATTTGGGTTTTAATTCCCTCAATAATCATATTAGCAGGATTAATAATAACTGGCTATATTTATTTCAGAAAAAAGAGACTAGATATAGAATAATTTTCGGAAGGTATTTTTTTCCTTCCATTTTTTTCAAGTCTTGATGAAATCATAATTTAAATCATTGACAAGTAATTTTTTACCTGTTTTGTTAAATACTTTGAATGCTGAATCTATTTTAAACTGAATAAGTGGTTCAATGAACGCATATCTTATTTTCAATTTTCGATATTTATTCTTTGAATATGTTTTTGCACAGAATAGAAATGAATCCATAACTTCTCTTACTCTTCCCTCTGATGGAAGGATTTCATGTAATATTATGCCATTGTAGTTTTGTTTTCTTAGAAATGAAAAAAATTCTTCATAAGGAAATTCTCCTAATCCTAATGGCAAATGCAAATCAGATGTTTTTGTACAATCAGAAACATGTATGTAAACAATTTCATTTACAAATTCTTTTGGAAAATCTAACCAATCTCCTTTGTAATCAACGAATTTATGAGGTCCGTCTAAAGCAATTCCAACCAGTTTCTCACCAAGCGATTTTTTTACTCTTTTATAGAAATTTAGAAAGTCATTATCTGAAACTCCCATAATATTTTCTAAAATTATTGGTGTTTCGATTCGATTTAATCTTTTAATATATGTGTTAAAATCTCCTTCCGGATCTTCTATTGGATGAGAGAGAGTATATTTTAAATTAATTTTCAACCAATTTAAATTAATGTAAGAAATTATTTTCTCTATTCCATCTTCAAATTTAGGATTTATTGAACTTAAATCAAATCTATTCCTACTATAAATTGGTAAATGAAAAGTTGTGGTTGTATTTCTAAGATTAGTCTCAAATTCCACTATTTCAGGAATCATAGTAAAATTGATTTCTAAATGATTTATTTTTAATAACCTCATAAGAAATAACAATTGTTTAACTGTTATTCCTTTGAATGGTTCTAAAGTCATGCCGATTTTCATGCTGTCCTTTTTCTGTCGGAAATCATTTAAAAAATTATAAATGACAATTTTTGGTTTAGTTTTATATCGGTTCTTTTCTCTTATTTGCTGCTTCTTTTATTCTCTTTCGTAATATTGGTCTTAAAATTGCATATTTTGCTTTTAATCTTAAATATCTTGAAGTTGAAAATGGTTTAATACATAATAAACAAGAGTCCATTATGCTTTCAAGATCCAATCCTTTTGGTTTAATTTCTTGATTAATTATACCATTATAACCAATTTTCTTTAGGAAATGCAAAAAATCATTAAATGGCATTTCTCCTTGACCAAGAGGATAATGTACATCCTCTTCTTTTGTCCCATCCTGCAGATGCACATACACAATTTCTTTCACGAGTTTTTCTGGCACATTAAGCCAATTTTGCCAATCTGTTAAATATCTGTGTGCTGCATCAATGCAATGTCCAGCTAGCTTTTTTCCAAGAATATCTTTAGCTTTGAAATAAAAATCCATAAAGATATCATCTGCTTGCCAAGGAATATTTTCAAGAATAATTGGTGTATCGATTTGCTGTAAGCGATCCATCATCACATCAAATTCCGAATCAGGGGACTCTGGTGGATGACTTAAAGTAAAGAGCATATTCAGTTCTTTATGATATTTATTAATAAATGAAATTACTTTCTGTGATTTTTCCTCATTTACCTTTTTAGTTGATCCCAAATCATATCCTTCAACACCCCAGATTGGTAAATGAAAAGTTGTTGTCAACTTTCCAATGTTTTTTATTACCCCTTCAATATCTGGTATGATTCTTTCATTTATTTCTATATGATCTAGGGAAATAGTTCGAGCAAAAGGAACCAACTGTCCTGCAGGTATTCCTTCATAGGGTTCAATAGTAATACCAATCTTCATACCTAAAAAATAACTATAAAGAGAAATAAAAGGGTTTTTTGAGCCAGAAAAATGGATCAATTTTTACCTTCAAATTAGATTTTTATTTTTATAAACTTTTGTAGTTCTTTTAGGATATCTAAACATTCTTGATCATATGCTGCGAATTGATTTGCAACCAAATTTACTACATCACGAATCTTTTCTTCAGGTATATTGCCTTTCAATTTCTGTGCTACTTTTACAACAATGTTATGTCTTCTTGATCCTAACTCATCAATTAATTTCTGAGCTTCTTCTTGTTCTTTTTCGGATAATCCAAGTTGGTAACCATCGTTGATAAAATAAATTAATGGGTCTGTTCTAATGCCTTCTTTTCTTTCAATTTCATCAATAGTTGTTGCTAAAATAAATGCTGGTGAAGTTCTTTCATAATAGGTTATTTTACTTCTTTTCTTCATTTCTTCTTTAGCTACTCGTACAAATCCATTTTCTAATAAAAGATCAACATGATGATAACATTTAGGTGCTGCTACACCGAGTTTTTGAGCTATTTCTGGTACAGTCATTTCTTTTCTTATAGTACCATCTTCAGTTTCTTTGCCTTCACGCATTGTTCTAAGGATTTTTCGACGCATAGGATCAACTAAGATTTTTATTTTCTCTGGATCGGATACAATTGAAACTCGACTTTGTGATTCGTCTGATGGGGACATTTATTAAATTCCATCCTTTTTTTATTATGTTTTTGATTTTTTTAGTAATAATTCTCTTTGATTAACTAATTTTGACTTTTATATATCTTACTTATTTAATCAAATTTATTTATTCACTTTAATTTGCTTTAACGTTTAACTAAATTTAAACGTTTTTCATTAAATGGATTTTTTTTACTGATTTTTCAAAAAATCTACAATAAATTGCACTCTTGAATCTGGTATATTAATAGGTATAACACAACCTGGTGAAATAATCAATCTCCTTCCTTCCACCGAATTTATTACTTGAAGCAGTTTTTCCCTTATTTCTTCTTCTTTAGCCATCAATAAAAATTCTTTTTCTTCAATACCTCCCATTAGAATTCCATTAAATATTTTGAAAGCATTACCAATTATTGGTGGTGTTAATTGATCATGCCAATTTAAAGCTTCAACGGGATAATTTTCTGCTATTAAATTGAACATAATATTGTCACCATGTATATGAACTATGTTGAACTCTGCATGATTTTTTATTGCTTCTAGAATTTCCAAATCATATTTCATTCCAAATTCGCTGAATTGTTCTTCTGTTAGAAAATCATATGTAGCTTCCTGTGTAGCTAGAAAAATTCCTGCTGCTCCATTATCTATAGAGGATTTAGCAAAATTTTTCATAACCTCTGTTATTATTTTTAATCCTTCTTTGAAGATTTTCGGATTTTCTAATATTGATTTCTTTACCAATTCTTTATTTTCACATAATTTGGAAGCTATCATTAAAGGATTAAATAATGTTGATACAAAAGGCGTATCATCTTTCAAACCATTTTTAATGAGTTTTAAAGCATGTAATTGTTCACCAAACATTCCTTCTGAAACATCTAATTCTTCTAAAGAAGACCAATCTTCAATTTTTTTTACTCTATAACTCGTACAAAAAGCTGATCCAGATAGTCTTTTTTCATCAAATGCAATTTCACATCCCCAATCTATAACACAATATCTTCCATTGGGGCTGACTTTCATAATTAGAGAATCAAATTTTTTTTGATATTCAAGCTGTTTCTTTGCTAATTTTTCTGCATAAAGATCATCTTCTGGGAAGTGTCTCCAAACAGCATGTGGTATATAATCAAATCTTTCTCCTCTATATACTTCATTTAATATTTCAATTTTTGATTGAGTCAAAAGAATCACCTAAATTAATATTAAATTACATCTACATTACAATTTACAGTTTCATTATTTGCTGCAATTATTGAATATGATCCCTTTTGTAGATTCTTTATTTTTACAGCAGTAGAATAGGGTGTTATTACCATTGCTGCCATTGTTCCAGCTTTTTTCTGACAATGTACTATAACGAGTATTTTATATTCCTTAATTTCTGTTGAAATATCTTTTATTTTCCAACCAGCATCAGAAAAAGATCCCCTTACTAAAATTTCCAATTCTTCACCGCTATTAATTGATTTTGGTGCCATTATTTTGTCTATTCTTGCTATTTTAACATGCATCCCTGTGGGGCTTACTTGTTTTTGTGGAGGAACTTTTTGTTGATTTAATCCTGATCTTGGGATTGGTTTTCTTTGCTTTTCATCTTCTTGTTTTTTATCTTTCTTTGAGAACATTTTTTTGAAAAAGGACATATATAACCAGCTCAATTTTTTATTTCAACTACAATTTGATTTTAATTTAAGGTTTCTCTTTGCCTTGTAGTTATTCCTCATTTATTGATTGTTTTTTCCTTGTAATATTTTACAAAAAGTTTTAATGTAGTTATTTTCCCTCTGAGTTTGTTATTAAGCATAGTAAAAGGTTGTTGACTAATGCCAGTAATAGACCTTCCATTAAAGAAAATTAACAAATTACTTGGTAGAAATCTTACTTTAGAAGAGCTCGAAGAATACTCTCTCCAGTTAGGAGCTGATATTGATGATAAACGTGAAGATGGTATAAAAGTTGAATATAATCCAAATCGTCCGGATTTTTGTAGTATTCCTGGTTTTGCTCGCGCTTTGAAAGGCATTATTGGTATTGAAACTGGACTTCCTAATTATAAGCTGAAGGATAGTGGTATGACAGTTATAGTTGAGAAATCAGTTCAGAAGGTTAGACCTTTCATTAAATGTGCTATTATTCGTAATGTTTCCTTAGATGAAGAAGATATTGCTGATTTAATGAATACCCAAGAAACGCTTCATTGGGTTATTGGCAGAGATCGAAAGAAGGTCAGTATTGGTATACATGATATGAAGCGCATCGAACAACCATTCAAATATTATGGTGTAAAAGCAAATTCTCATCCTTTTGTACCTTTAGGGGAGGATAAAAAAATGACTCCTCAAGAAATTTGCACTACACATCCTAAAGGCGTTAAATATGCTCATTTAGTTGAACCAAACGGAATAGTTCCTTTTTTGGTTGATAAAAATGAAGGGGTACTCTCATTTCCCCCAATAATTAATGGCATACTTACTTTAGTAACTGAAAAATCAACTGATCTCTTTATTGATGCTACTGGAACAGATATGAGTGCTGTTACAAATGCTTTAGAAATTCTTACTACTTCTTTTGCAGAAGCAGGTTGTCAGGTAGAGACCGTTACTATTGAATATCCAGATGGTAAGAAATTAGTTACCCCAGAATCTTCAACTACTATTTGGTCCTTACAACCAAAATATGTTAAAGAGATTTTAGGTTTAGATTTATCTACCAATGAGATTGTAGTAAATCTAGAAAAAGCTAGATTTGGTGTTGGTAAAACATTAAAAAATGAAAACAAAATTACAGTTATTGTTCCCTCTTTTCGAGTAGATATACTTCACGAGGTTGATTTAATAGAAGATATCGCGATTTCTTATGGTTACCATAATTTTGAGTCTGAAATAGATGACATTGTTTCTTTTGGTCAACAACATCCTGTGGTTAAGTTTCAAAATCAATGCAGAGAAATTATGGCTGGTTTAGGATTTATTGAAGTCGTTAGTTTTACACTTGTTTCGGAAGATTGGCATTACAATAAAATGCGTACAAGTGGAAAACCAGTTCTCCTTAGAAACCCTGTTAGTAGTGAATATAATATCTTTCGTGATAGTTTGTTACCTAGTTTGATTAATATTTTACAAAAGAATAAACCTTATAGTTTGCCACAGAAAATCTTTGATGTTGGAGATATCTCACGTTTAGATAATTCTTGTGAAACAAAAGCTTCTCGAGAGATTTTTCTCAGCGGTGCAATTATTCATTCAAAGGTTGATTTTGTTGAAATCAAATCAAATATAGAAGCTATTCTAAAAGCATTAGGAGTACAACAATACAAATTTGAGAGTATTGAACATCCAAGCTTCTTTGAAGGTCGTTGTGCAAAAATAATAGTTGATAATAAAAAAGTTGGTATCTTAGGAGAAATACATCCCGAAGTTCTTAATAATTTTGAACTCGAAAATCCAGTAGCTGCTTTTGAATTAGAAGTTGAAAGATTAATGAAATAAAAAATATCTTTAGAAAGAAAATTTCTTTCAAAAGATTACTGGTGTATTTCTTAAGCGATTAATATTTGTACTATAGACTTCTCTGATATCATCTAAGTCTAATTTCAGCATAACTAATCTATCTAAGCCTTGTCCCCAAGCAAGTACTTTTTCTTTTACACCAAATGGCAATGTTACTTCAGGTCTGAAAATACCTGAACCACCCATTTCCAACCATGAATTAAATTTGTCAACATAAATTAAAGTGGACATTGATGGTTCTGTGTATGGGTAAAATGATGGAATTAGTCGTACTTTCTTGAATCCCATTTTCCCATAGAAAGTCTTTAGAGATCCCATTAAATTCCTAAGTGTTACATTCTTATCAACGATAATTCCTTCAAATTGCATAAATTCAGCCAAATGTGTAAAATCAACAGATTCATTTCGGTAGACTCTATCTATGGAGAAGACTTTTTCCGGTGGAGTCCACTCTTTAAATGCTTTTGAAAGATGTCTGCAAGTTGTTGCTGTTGTATGTGTTCTTAGAACAACTCTTTCTGCTTCAGTTAGTAACCATTTGTATTTCCAACCAGTACTGCCAGTTTTCCAGCCATTTTCATGTGTTTTAGCAACATTTTCTACTAATTCTTTAGGAGGCAAATTTGCTTTAGCTGGATGTGAGAGTTTGAATGTATCTGCTAATTCTCTTGCAGGATGGTCCTGTGGTTGGAACAATGCATCAAAGTTCCAAAATTCAGATTCTACAATTGGTCCTCGTATTTCTGTAAATCCCATTTCAAGGAAAATTTCTCTTAATTCATTTATTACTTCAATTACAGGATGCTTTCTTCCTAGATGAGTAACTGGAACGCTTTCTGATGGATCGTAACTTTTGAATTCCTTCTTTCTCCAAGCACCAGTAATTATCATCTTAGGAGTAAGAGTGGTTTCTAATTTATCAAGAACCTTTATCCCTTGATTAATAGCTTTTATTCCTTCTGGACTCAATTTAACAATACGAGTTCTTTTTTCTTGTATTTCCAAAATTTTTCTTTTCTTCAGGTTTTCAATACTCTCTTGAATTTCTGTATTTGATATTACTGGTTGAATTTCACTTTTGGAAATTAACTGTAAGACATTTTCATCAATATCCTCAGTCATCTCTTTTGCTTCAATGAATGTTTTTTTACCTTCCTTGGTAAATTCAACCCAGTCTTTTCTTCTCAACCAACCTACTGCTATATTTACAAGCATTTGATTTAAACCAGATTTTTCCTTAAAATCATCAAGTAATACTTTCCCTTTAAACTTCGTTAGAGCACTAAATACTTGTTTTTCCGGTAATCCTATCTTTAGATAACTTTTACCTTCTTTAGTAAGAAAAAAATCTTTTTCAGTTTTCTCAATACTATCAACAAGACTTTTCTCAGATAGCTCTAGTACTATTTTCGCAACTTTAACTTGATCGAATTTTGTTTTCTTAACAAGATCCTTTTGAGAAATTTCTTTCTCAATTTCGATTATTTTGAGGATTGTTGATTGATCTTTTGTTAATGTGTCGGTTGGTGACATGAATCATTCCTCTTATTCTTAGCATTTTTTCATTTTCAATAATTGAAAAATCTTTCCATGAAAAGTAAAACAATAATAATCTAAAGGTTGCTACCATTATATTTAAGAAAAGTAAATAATCTCACAATATAACCATAAATTAACGATACAGGTGAATGCATTTGGTGGTTATTACAATATCTGGTCCACACGGAGCTGGGAAAAGCACTTATGCAAAAGAAATTGCTAAAGCACTTAATTTACGATATGTTTCTTCTGGTGGTATCTTTAGAAAATATGCCAAAGAAAGTGGTTGTAATTTAGAGGCCTTTTCTAAAGCATGTGAAAAAAATATGGATATCGATCATAAAATCGATAAAATTACTATCGAAGAAGCTATGAAGGGTGATGTTGTTTTAGATGGTCAGCTTGTTTCATGGATGGCTAAAGATTATTCAAATTTAAGCATTTATGTTACAGCATCAATGGAAACCAGAATAAAAAGAATTGCTGAAAGAGATGGAATAGATTTTACTAAAGCTTACAAAGAAACTGTTGCTCGAACAAAAAGTGAAACTCAACGTTTTAAACGGATGTATAAAATCGATATCTCGAATAAAGATATTTATGATCTGATTTTAAGTACTGATAGAATATCAAAACAAAAATGTACTCGTATCCTAATTGCTGCTTGTACTGAGATTATGAGCTGAATTTACTCTTTTCATTTGAAAGGTAAAAGTTAAAAATCGATTATTCTTGTTTTGTTTCAATCCATAATGGATGCTTAATTAGGCTTCCTCGCAAGGTGACGCGGGGATCGGATTTAAAGCAAAATCTGTGAAGGAGATTAAATAAAAAAATGATAGAAATTGGTCGTATTGTAATAAAGACTGCTGGCCGAGAAGCTCTTAAAAAAGCAGTTGTTGTCGACATAATTGATAAAAATTATGTATTAGTTACTGGACCTCCTAGCCTCAGCGGCATCAAGAGAAGAAGAGTTAATCTTAACCATTTAGAACCAACTAATAGGAAACTCGATATTACTCGTAAAGCTACTGATGAGGATGTTCATGCTGCAGCAAAAGCAGCTAATCTTGATAGTTTTATCAAAGAACGACTCAAACTAAACGTGTAGAAAATCAATTTTCAAACGCGTAGTTAGCTTTCCCTTTCTTTCGACGGTAAAGGAAAGCTTTTATTTTTCTTCCAAACAAGAGCAATTAATTTTAGTATGAATGTGTATTTCAAAATAATAACTCCTAATTGAGTGATTTAAATTGCCTAAAAATCGTATCTTACCTTCAGAAAAAGCTCGTGAATTTATCATTAAATCTGATGATTTTGAAGTTTCCAAATATGGTGGAAATCCTGAGGAAAGAGATATTAAAGAACTTATTCGATTGGGAGTAATAAATATTGATAAACACCCAAATCCAACTAGTCAAGAGATTGTTACTTCCGTTAAAAGAATCTTAAATTTAACGAAAGCTGGACATTCTGGTACACTTGACCCAGCTGTGAGTGGTATCTTACCAGTTGCTCTTGAAGATGCAACAAAAATTGTAGAAGCACTACTTCCTGCAGGCAAAGAATATGTATGTTTAATGCACATGCATAATAAAGTTAAGGAATCAGATTTAAGAGTTATTTTCAAAGAGTTTGAAACTGAAATCTATCAGAAACCACCTGTTAAATCCTCTGTTAGAAGAGTTCTGCGAAAAAGAACAATCTATTATATTGATTTACTTGAAGTGGAAGATCAAGATGTTTTATTCATAGTTGGTTGTGAAAAGGGAACATATATTCGTAAACTGTGTCATGATGTGGGCTTGGTAATTGGAACTGGTGCTCATATGAAAGAACTTAGAAGAACTAAGTCCGGTCCATTCAAAGAAGATGAAACATTAACCTCTCTTATTGGTTTATTTGATGCTTATGAAGTTTGGAAAGAAACTGGGAATGAAGAAGAATTGCGAAAAGTAATATTACCAATGGAAAGAGGTTTAACTCATTTACCAAAAATAATTATACGAGACAATGCAATCAGTGCTATTTGTCATGGTGCTAATTTAGCTGTACCAGGCATTTTGAAATTTCACGATATAATAGAAAAGGATATGCTTGTATTATTGGAAAGTGTCAAAGGGGAAGCTATAGCACTAGCAAAAGCGACTTTAAGCTCTCGGGAGATTGTTTCTGCAGATCATGGTATAGCTGCTAAAACAACTCGAGTGTTAATGGATAGAGATGTCTATCCGAAAGAATGGAAGGAATCGAAGAAAAAATGAGTCATTATTTTTCTCAAAAACCTTCTTCAAGTGGAAAAACGACTTTAATTCAAACCTTTCAATTAGGGCATCATCTTAAATTCCAAAGTCAATCAGGTATTTTTGGTTGGAGAAAAATTGACAAAGGAAGTGAATTGCTTCTTGGTGCAGTTGAGATTCCACCAACGAAATCCATTAAATTATTAGACTTAGGTTGTGGATATGGTTTCTTAGGAATTTCATTGGCAAAAGCTTTTCCAGAAATCAGTGTTTTTTTAACAGATATCAATGAACTAGCAGTGAAATTAACTCGAGAAAATTGCAAATTAAATAATGTACAAAGAAACACACGAGTTAGGCAAGGTCATCTATATGAACCAATAAAACAAGAAAAATTTGATATTATAATTACTAATCCACCTTTGATGGCAGGCAAGAAGATTTTGAAGGAACTGATAGAAGAATCAGTAAAATATTTGACTGCTAATGGTTCGTTTCTGTTAGTAGTACCTAAAAAGAAAGGATTAATTTCTATGCAAAATATGATTACTGAAACATATTCTAGTTATGATGTTAAATCTAGAGGATCTGGATTCTGGGTGTTAAACGGAACGAAAACTTAATTAGTGAAACCATTTGAAATTTGTTTCTAATGGAAAACCTAAAAAAGAGCATTTCCCCAAATAGCATTAAAAATGCTGAGGTGGCCTAGCTTGGTAGGGCGGTAGCCTGGAATTAGTGAATTCTTCCAGTAATCTCTACCCGTGAGCTACTGTGCGTCAGCACGCGCGAGTTCAAAGGTTTTCTGCTGTGTGCAGTATCCGAAATTATCTCGTCCTCAGCACCATTTCTTTTTCATAAATTCATTCTTAGAATACTTTCAGTTATCTCTACTCCCAATACTCTAAAATCATAGTTTAGGTCTTTTTATACAAAAGTTTTAGATATTATTTAGAGTTGATCAGTATGGCTGAGAAAGAATACAATAATAATAACAACAATAATAATAGCAAAAAAGTCTGTGATATAGTTCATTTCTATAATAAACAAAGATCAAATAGTTTGCAAGTATATGTTGAGGATCCATATTTGAAAGATGGTCGCTGGTTGACTAGTGGATCCATTCGTTTAGTTCTAACAAAATTTGGTGAGCAAAATCAAGTAAATGTAATAAAATTGACTTTTGCAGAAGCTACTGAATTAATTTTCAGATTGCAAAATGGTCTTCAGCAATCTTTTGATAAAGAACAAGATTTACAATCACAATAAATTATTGAAATTCTTGTTACTATCTTTTTTCAATAATTTATTTTTATAATCTCCTAGCTGCTTTCTTTAAACTAAAAGAAATTATTTCTATTTATTTACAAAATCAAAAAATACCTTTTAAATGTTCCATTCTTTAATTACTTTGAAATTGCGGATTGAGGATAGGGTTCCTTCATGCTAAATGTAGATGAAAAATCTCCCAAGAATTCATTTTCAACACTCTTAAAGATTTTTCTCCGAGTAAATCGGAAGAGATTTCTTATAAATATTTTATTGGTGATAATTACATTCACTATTTTCACTACTTTTTTTATCACTTGGTTTAATTACCGATACAATCTATTCTATGACTATTTAGAAGATAAAGGCGATTGGTATAATAACTTCGAAGTCAGTGTTCATTTTTATGATGTTGACATATCTAAAGAACAAGACTATGAAGATAATTTCAACTTGGCAGTAGAGGAAATAAATGATTGTGTAAATTTATGTTTGCCAGATTTCATCACTAATTTTACAGTTGGAATTAAAACTGAATTATATAAATTTAGATTACCTATGGAAGAGATTCCAGAAGGATATATGATTTATCAGGATTATTTATTCTCTCTTTATGATGATAATACTTATTTCTCTTGTGAAAAAAATCTGATTGCTGGACGAATGCCACAGAATAATAGTGAATTAATATATTTTACTGGGGATAATTCTTATGATCCCCACAAGCTAAATGATTTTGTTAGTTTTATACCCAATTATGGTAATCATAGTTTGTTTCAAAATTTTACAATAGTAGGTATTTTAGCTGAAGATTTTCTTCTGAATTTTTATAATGAAGGTTATTCTTCTGATTTATTTATTAGTTCTTTTGTTGTTAATTTTGCTAGCTGGGAGACTGTTTTAAGTGGCGAGATTTTTATTATGCCAATGGACTTCTTCTCTACTTCAATTAATAAATTCATAGCTTTGGATTGTAGTTTTTCTCTATTGATAGATTATAAATATCAAATTACTACTTCTCAAATACGTAATTTGGATGAAACTTTTGAGTTATTATATTCTTTACCAAATGATGATAGTTACCAATTTTCCTTTAGTTATGACGAATATTATCTCTGTGAAGATTTGAAAACAGTGTTTGTTGTTTTCCATTATAGATGGTTATATGAAACAATTCAATTATTAGCTTGGTCTATACCCCTTATTTTCCTTTTTGGAATTCTTAGTCTGGAAACATTTCACTTAGGTGAATATGAAAAAACAATCAAATACCAAACTATCCATGTTCATGGCATCCAATTTAAAACACTTCATCGTTTGATTATCTCTGAAAAGTTATTATTAGCTTCTATTGGTTTAATCATGGGATTTCTTTTAGGAGTAATTATTGGGTATTTCATTTATCTCGATATGAATATCTCGGTCGCTTTTTTAGATATTTTAAAAGAATCAACAATCTATATTTCACTTGCAATTCTTTTTGTGACTTTTTTCATCGGTAGTTATGTTATTGAGAGGATACTTCTCAATCGTTTAACCCTAACAATTCCTGGTTTATACAAAAAGAAACGTCTGTTGAATATTGATAAATTTATATCTGTTCCTGAAATAATTTTTATAATACTAGGTCTGGGTGTTGGGTGTATTGCTTTCTTAGTTATGGAAATTCTTGTATCCCTAAACTATTTTAATAATCCACTTTTTGAATACCATGCATTTTATAATTTCTCTTTTGCTTTACTGATTAGTTCATTCTTCTTATTAGCTGCATTATTTTCTTTATTTTCGAGATTGATATGTCGTTTATTGGATAAACTTGGAAAGAAAGCATGGCAAAAGGAAATTAGTCTTCTTACTTTACCACTGAAACATCTCTCAGCTTACAAAAATTCTTACCGAAGAACTATTTTAGCTATGCTTATGACTTGTTTAGGGATAACACCTGGTTTTATAATGAATCAATCTGTTAATAGACATCTCTCTCTTGAATCAAGTCTTGCAACTGGTTGTTCTGATATTTTAGTTGGGGGATGGGATTTGAAAGACAGAGATATAATAACTAATTTAACAGAAATTGATGGAATTGAAAAAGTAACTAGTATTTCCTATATTCGTCTTTGGAACTCACTACATCCTCACCAAAAAAAAGATGGATATGAGCTTCAAATAATTAATATACATAATATTACGGAATTTGTTGATATAATTGATTTTTCACTTTTACAAGATCCTCGGTTTACTATCGATGACATTCAAAATTTAGATATTAACATGTCTTGTTTAATGAGCTCTAAATATGCAAAAGAAAATAACTACCATTCTAACGAAATCTTTAGTAGTGCTAGATTTACTAATATTGGACAATCTCCTTTTGAGATGTCTTTAATTAACTGCTTTGATTATTTCCCTTTAATTCCTAGTTATAGTAATAGACGTTTATACCCAATGTATGATTATTTTTCACTTGTAACTAATAATCAAACATCTTACAATTTAATAAATCATGCATCAGATACTAGTCCCTTCTACGAGCATTATTTCCTTGTTAAAGTGACTAATTCTGCCAATCTAACTGATATTCAAAATGTTATCAAAAAACAATTTTATTTAGATTCTATTTCAAAAGTTCAGATTGAGGGCGATATTGAATTAAAAATAAATGACTATAAATTAACATTGTTGACCATCTTAACCATAATTGTTATTTTTTCTACTTTACTCTTTGGTTTAATAGCTGCTAAAAATATATTTTCAGAACGAATCCGTGTTATTGAAGCTGCTTATCAAGTTGGTGCTAGAAAATCTCAAATTGTTCAAATGTTTTCCATGGAATTCTTCTTAGTGCTACTTTTACCTGCTATAATATCAATATCTATTATTGTCACCATATTATATACTATCACTGGTTTTCTTTTTAATATTCAATCCATTTACACGAGATTTCTTCCATGGCTACCATGGTGGCTTATTTTGCTTATTTTACTTTTCAGTTTTGCTTTAATCTTTTGCAGTTGGCTAATCCTTGTATTATATCAAATTCAACATTATAAACCAATTAAGCATGTCTAAACAAATCAATTGAACGTAAAATAACTGTTAAAATTGATTCATTTCTCGAGATACAAATTTATAGAATAAATTAAATAATTAGGAGTCTTTTGATAATCAGAGATTATTTGAGAACTGTAAGGAATTGAAAAAAATTGAGACGTTCTAACGGAGGAGTAATTTGGTTATTATTATCAGGTGCAGCAATGGGTTTTGCATTATCGTTAATTCTTGCGTCAATGCTTTTTCTTAATTATCTAATCCCAGTGTTTATCTTGTTAGTAATTAGTGGTTATCTTTGCGCTAGAGTTATTGGAAGAGCTGGTGGAGAATTTTCAGAAAAGGCAAAGAATTATTCAATCCTTCTTGAAGGATTTATGTTTGGTGTTGTTTTCGATTTAATGCGTTTTCGTTATGATTGGGTTATCAATATCTTCAAGTATATTGCTATTGGATCTTTCTTTATTCTTATCTCAGTCGTTCTTAAACGTAATTTAGGAAAATATTCTGAAGCCTCTCCTGAAGATGGTCCTTATTTAGGTTTAATGCGACCTTCAATTCTTTACATATTAGCTGGACTTAATTTAGCAATAACAATAAATACTGTTACTGAAGCCTTCATGGGTTCAGCTTATTTCATAGCAACTCTCCCCTTACTTGCATTATTTGCAATTTTGGTTATGATTTTTGCTAAAGCAGATTTTGATCTTCTGGATGATGAATCAGGAGTTTGGAATCAGTTATTTGCTGGTGCAGCTTTAGGTTTTGCTTATGATTTACTCTTATTCAGAATCATACTTTGGCAAGATTTAGTTAAGCTTTTTGTTGTTTGTTTAGTTTTTGTAATTACTGCTATTGTAATCCGGATGAAAGCACCCACAAAACTTGGTGTTGGTGAAATAAGTCTAGAGCTTGAAGATAAAAAATCTCGTAAAAAGAGTGATAGTAAATCTAAAGTCGTAGGTGAAATTACATTAGCTTCTAAAAAATCTGCAAGTGGCGATTCTAAGAAAAGTTCTTCTAGAAAGAAAAGGAGTGGTTGAATTATGTATAAAACGGGAAAGAATTTTTTTGTAGTTCTTACTATTCTTCTTATTCCCTCCTTATTCTATCCAGCTATATCTACTACTCAGGTAGAAGCAGCTGATGGACCATATCCAAAGATTGGTTTTAGTTGGATAAATGGTATTGTTGGTGCTTCTGAATTAATTGAACCCGGTTATACAAAAGCAGTTGAAATTGGTGCTCAACTAGAACATAGAGATTATCGTTGGGGGTATCTATCATCAACTGTTGATCCTGTCTATGAGTGGAAAAAAATCTTCGTTGAAAGATTCGAAGGTCTTGAAGCATCTATAGCTATTGGTGTTATTGATGAAAATTACACTTCATTTCCATATGGATATAATTTCTCCAGATATCTTACTACTCCCTTACCATCATCTAATATTACAAGATTTAATGATCCCTTGATTATTGAAGATTTAAAGAATACTACTGACGTAATATTAGGTGATATTGGAAATTTCAGTTACATAAGCTTCGGGAATGGTATCAATAGCTTCTTTGAAACATATTTTGATTATACTTCTAAAAATATGACTAGCACTGCTATGTTAAGTGATTACGTTGACCTCTGTGAGCAGATGTATGATTACGTTAAAGTAAATTATCCAGAGGTTAAAGTTCTCACAATTTTCAGAAATCAAATAGCAATTGATTCTTTCAATATTGAAGGAATTATTGATTGGTTCAATAACTCTTGTGATATCTATGCAATGAGTGGTAGGATTTTTACTACTGAAGAAGGATTCTTAGAATATCTAACAGAAAATGAGATTATTCAAAGATTTGATAATTTCATTGATTTAACTGGCACCAAAAAATTTGCTATCACTAATACTTTTACTATATCTGATAGTAGTGCTAGTGGTTCTGAAGCATATCAAGCAAATTATATTCATACACTTTTCAAATTAGTTAATCAATACAGTGATAAAATGGAATTCCTTTGTTGGTATAGATTCTATGATTTCCCTCCTGGATATCTTGGAATGATTTATAATCCTTATTTAGAAGCTCAGCGAACTTCTGGTCTTCTAACTTGTAACGGTGATCATAAACTTGGTTACTTTGCTTGGATTGAAGAGATGGAAGCTTTGAATCGAATTCCTAATTATACAACTACATGGAAAACAGTTGTCTATTCTCTTTCCATTACTGTGATAGGTGGTTTCATTATTTATGCAATAGTTATGGAAGGCATTGAATTTTACAATGAAACTAAGGAACCTAAAGAAGAAATTGATGAAATTGATTTTAGAAAAGAGTCTGATACAAAAGTTAAAGCGAAGAAAAAGAAAGAAAAGAAACCGAAAATGCTAGAATTCACTGTTACAGACGAAGATTTAGAAGAAAGTGAACTTGAAGAATGAATAAGAAGAATTAGTATTAATTCTTCATCTTCAATTATTTTTTTATTTTGGTCCTTTTACTGAATTATCATAAGCTGTATCTATTGGTGGATTTTTTGATTCTGCCAATTAAAATCAATTCCTTCGAACGTAATAAACCTAAAATTATCTCAGACTTATAAATTCGAAGTAAAAATACTGAAAATTGCTTTAGATCTTTTTGATTTGTATTCTAAAGACAAAAATAAGAAAAGAAAAATAGAAAAATTATCTTCCACCTAAACCGGGGAAGTAATATTTCTTACCTTCTGCATAACTTGCATCTACTCTTGCTAATCCTGCATCACGCATAGCTTCTAAAACACGTTCACTTCTTTCTTGATTCCAACCTGTTTTAAGGATTAATTCTTCTATTGTTATCCAGCCTTTCCGTGTAGATAGACTTAATACTTCTTCTTGGTCTTCTGAAAGGTTTGCTGGAACAAATTCAACTATTTTTACTCCATCTTTTAATTCCCTTACCTCAGGAATAATTTTTGCTTCCGATAATCGTTCAATTGATTTTACTACGTCTTTTACTGGAATTACTTTCCCAGGTCTATCTTTGTTGACTAAAATAACGACTTCACCAAGTGTCATTAAACCTCCAGTAAAGGTTTGAACTTCTTTAGCTTTTTCTAGGATTTCAATCCCTAATCGTTCAAAGAAATCTCCACCACCAACACGATCCCAAAATGATGCGCTTTCTTTCCATTCATATATTCCAATTTCTTCTGGTAATCCTAATTCTTGACGAAGTTCTACTAGCTTCTTATATGAAGACTCATTTTTTGTAATATCTTTTTTCCATTTCTTTTCAAAGTCTTTCAATTTATCTTGTAGCTCTCGAATATTTTCAAGCATGATTTCCAAATCTTTTATCATAATTTCTGCTTCTTTTGTTTTGAATGCAGATTTAATTCTAATTTTTTTCTCAATATCTCTTAAACCCATGCTAGTTCAATCCTCTTTTTGTTTAGCTTTACACAATTACTCATTATAACCTTTTTATTCAATTATCTGAATTTACATTGGTGGTTTTTTATAATATTTCTTCAGCCACTCAATGATATTTTCTCTAACTCTCTTTGTATCCTTTTCATTCAAAGGAAGCTCTTTTTTCTCAATATATTCATTGTAGAGTTTTTTTAATAAATTCCTTATTTGAGAAGAAAGTGGGTGTCTTTTTCCAAAAGTTTTTTCAGACTCGATTAAAGCTGAATTCATTTCCTCAAGAACAAAATCAGAATCTAAGGTAATCTCAAGATAATTTAGTATTTCTACAAGATGCCGATGTAAATTCCTATATGAGACTGGATTTCCTTGCATTTTTATTACCTCTAGTTATTTTTTCTTAAAGAAAAATTAAGAATAAGGCTATTAATACCGCCTTTTAGTCGCTAATCACCTCTTAATGATCTTCTAAAACTATTTAACCAACGTACTGCTTCAAATTCTAATCGTTTGATTAATCCTTCATCAAGTACTTCATCAGGTGGTTTTACTTCAAGCATTTCCTTCCAATTTTGGATTTCTTTATACATTTCAGATTTTTCACCAAAACCAGGATAGGCTTTAATGAGATCTTCCATTTCATCTAGATTTGGTACAATTAATTCGATTCTAGCTACACTGCCAAGTCTTAATAAGTCTATGAGTTCAATAGCTCCTGCGACAAAATCTGCACTTTTTGCTGGTAATTCGCTCATTTGTTGGAATGGCATTGCTATTGTTTCCACGTTTTCATTTAATGAAATTGGCGCTACTCCTTCAGCAAATCGTAATTTCTCTGCACCGTAAGGATATTTTTTCACAATATCTTCTCTATCTAGAAAACCATCAAGATTAAAACCCATTTTTTGGAGCTGAAATCGGGATTTGAATGCATCTCTTATTAAAGACCTTAGCTGTCTACGATACATTCCTGGATCCAGTATACCATCTGCAAAACTTTGGCTTAGATTGTCTATAGTTGCAATACAAGAGTATAATTCTGCTTCAAGCTCAAGTTGGGATTTTTTAGACGAATATGACATTTTTCCTAACCTCATAATTGTTCTAATTTTTTATGTGTTAAATAGAATTCTTTTGTATACCTTCTATACAATTTTGAGAAATCAACAGGACTTATCTCACCATCTTTGAATTTTTCATCTAATGTAGAAAGTAAATCAGCTAAAGCAACACTTTGTGCTTGTACTAATAATTTTTCGCTCGTTTTTTTATCTGCAGGTAATAACATTTCAAGATCTTCTATTTTAGTAATTTTTTCATCTGAACCTTTTACTAGATCAGTTCGTAATCTTCGTAATTCCTCATCTTTTACTCGAATCTTATTTTGTAGCTCAGTAATTGACTCATTAATATCTTGTACTTCTCTTTCTTTTGGTGTTGATACTGTTTCACGAGAAGGCATGAATGCTTTTTGTCTTGTTATTTTTTCCTCGCTACTACTAGACTTGGGTGGAACTTTTTTAAATAAATCTTGCAATGCATTAATCGTTTGATAAACATGAGAATCAGGAGTCCATTCATGGATAATCCTGAGAAGAACATTTCCATCTTTTTCAACATTTGGATGATTGATGTTCTTATCTTTCACGATTACTCTTGGTGGATATTGTGGGAACTTTAATGGAATCAACACCTCAATAGGTATATTGATTTTTCCTTGGGGTGTATCAACTTCGATACTACCTTCCCACCGATTGAGTTTTCCATCAATTGGTTTAAAGCCTCGAGTGTAAGTATACATTAATTGCATTTCCCGAGCTAAAGCCAGTTCATTGATTTGATTTCGCGACAAATTGATCGATTTCTCCTCTAATATTTTATTATCTCAATTGATAATTTAAACCTTCGTTAACAAACATTTTCATTTTTCACAATTATTACTTTTCTGTTTATTATTTTTTTATGAACAAAAAACCTATTTAAATCATTTAAAATACTATAAAATCGCTTTTCCGTAACCAGCACAATTATTATAAATAATTCTAGTAAAAGTGTGTTGTTTAACAGTAATTTGGAATATTAGTTAGAGGTAATTTAGCATAAATTGTTAAACTCCCAATAAGAATTTCAATATTGTATTTAAAAGAGTGATCAAAATGAGTGAATTTTCATTCCGGGACCGCTTGAGACAAAGATTAGGTTTATATGTCGCTCCTGCTGAGGAAGAAGTTGAAATTGCAGATATACCAACTGATCCTGAAGTGCTTGTTGCTATTAGAAATTTGAAAAAACACTTCTTAGTTGCTGGTGGTGGACTTATCTTTAATCGAGCACCCATTTTTCTGAAAGCAGTAGATGGTATTTCTTTTAATGTAAAGAAAGGAGAAACTGTTGGAATTGTAGGCGAATCTGGCTGTGGAAAATCCACAGCAGCAAGGGCGATCTTAAATCTTTTAGAGCCTACTGCTGGTCATGTTTTCTTCCGAAAAGAAGATGGTGAAATGGTAGATCTTTGTGTTTTGGATAAAACTGATCTCAGGGAAATGAGAAGACAAATTCAAATTGTTTTTCAAGATCCTTCTGCATCCCTTAATCCAAGAATGACTGCTTTTGATATTATTGCTGAACCTTTAGTAATTCATAAAGTTGCAGACGGCGATGAGTTAAAAATTAGAACAATTGAATTGATGGAAAAAGTAGGTTTAATGATTCACCATGCTTTTAGATTTCCACACGAATTCTCTGGTGGTCAAAAACAACGTGTTGGTATTGCCCGTGCATTAGCTTTAAATCCACGCTTTGTAATTTTGGATGAACCAGTTTCTGCATTAGATGTTTCAGTAAGAGCTGCAGTTCTTATGCTATTAAGAGATCTCCAAAGAGAATTTAATTTAGCTTATATCTTTATTGCACACGACCTTTCTGTTATCAGAATGATTTCTGATACTGTGTGTGTTATGTATCTTGGTAGATTAGTTGAAGTAGGTACGGTAGAAGAAGTCTTTGAAGACATGCGACATCCATATACTCGAGCATTGATTTCAGCTATTCCAATTCCAGATCCTACTGTTAAACCAGAAAGAATTTTCCTTGAAGGTGACCCTCCCTCACCAGTAGCACCACCTCCTGGTTGCAATTTCCATCCAAGGTGTCCAATTGCTACTTCAATTTGTACACAAGAGGAACCTCCAAGAATCCAAATTTCAGAAACTCACTTTGTTGAGTGTCACCACGTAACAACCAAATAAGATTAATTCTTTAGTTGAGATGTTTTCATCTCAATTCCCTTTTCTTTATCTTTTTTTAATTCCCTTGAAGTAGATTCTAAATCAAGTTGCTTTTCTTGTTTCGCATTTACTATAAATAACAAAATCAATGTGGCGATACAAATCAAGCTAGCTAACAAAAATGTGCCAGGGTAACCGCTGAAATTATTCAAAGAAAGTTGACTTTCATGATTCTCCAATATAAATCCTTGAATAAGAGTTGCAAGTGGTTTCATTGCTGTACTAAAAACGAAAAAAATCCCCATAAAACTTGCTTCTCTTCCCTTTGGAACTAAATCTGCTGGTAGAGCGATTTGAATAGTACTTAAAAAAATATTACTAATTCCACCAATTAACGCTATATAATAAATCGCATTAAAATTTTGCATTATAGCAATAAGAAAACAGAAAATCGCGTAAAAAATACTTGTAAGAATACTTGCTTTTATTTTTCCAAATTTATTAATTATCCAAATAATTGGGAAAAGAAAAATAACTATGTATCCTCCCATTAAAATATTACTTGCTAAAGATGCTTGAGTTTCAGTAACAGGGAATCTACTTACTAATGAATCAACTAAACCTGTTTCAACTAAATGTGAACTAAAGCTCCAAAAAGCATTTATTATTAAAATTAATGACCAAGTTATTCCACCAAATTTCCATATAATTTTAGGAATTCTAAAAATTTCATTGAACTTAGTTTTTACATTGTGAGTGGGATTTTTTCTAGGTAAAAATAATGAAGTAATAATTGAAGCACATAACAGCATAACTCCTGTAATAATCCAAATTATCCATGAGAGTTGTTTATCGATTAGAAGAGAAAAGAGAATTGTAGCAATTGCTGCGCCTCCAGCACTGAAAATATTGACTCCAATTCCTATAATAGTTCTTTCTTTTTGTTTAAATAAATCAGCTACTAATGCTAACCAAGGTGTATAAGCAGCTCCGAGAAATAAATGGCTGATGATGAAAACAATCAGTAAACAGTAAAAAATAACTGTAAGATTGGTAATATACTTCGTAAAAATTGGTATTGATAAAACCAAACAAGATGCAATAAATGTTCCTAGAAATATAGATGGAATTCTTTGACCAAAACGTGATCTTATTTTATCATTAATAAAGCCACCAACTATTGCTCCAATACATAAAGCAAATAATGCAGAAGCAAGTAAAATGGAAATTTTTGTGGCGCTAGTAAAACCAATTGCTCCTAGTATTTCTCGAAAATTTACATATTCAGCAGTAGTTAAAAAATTGTAACTAAAACTAAAAAAACCAATTAAAAAACAATTTTTTATGAATTTATCTGATATACTATTGTATCCATTCTCATTTTCAAGAAAATTGCTTTGTTTTTCAATAATACTTTCATTAGAACTTTGTAAATCCATATATTTCCCACTAGTGTAATTATTCAGTAGATTATAGTTTTCATAATTTGCACTCAAACACTTGAAACTTTTTCTTATAAATGTCTAAAAAGTATCATAGAGAAAAATTAATTATACATTAGGTATTAACACTCAATCCTACAAATATATATTATTTCTATAATGGTGATACTCATGGCTTTTAATGATTGGCGATGGTGGCTAATAATGGTTATAACCCTTCTTCTACTTACATTAGCTCTTTATCTAAGTGTAAGATTAATTTGTGGAAGGAAGAAATTTGATTTCAGCTATTTCTTGCGATTATTTTTAGTAGCTTTGATACTTGTAGTTGCAGTTGAAGCGGTTGCACAAGCATTATCTTATTTGACTAGTCTTTTTGTGTTATCTTCGATGTTCTATATCTTCTTGACAATTGGTTTCATATTAGTAATACGTTATCTCTTGACAGTACCAGCAGTTTTACCACATGCAGCTTCTGGAGATAAATATTGGCAATGGTCCCTTTGGATAACTGTGATATCATTGTTCATTATATTGGCAATAGCTTATGGAATCTATTTCATTTCAGGATTATTCGGCTCTCCAATTGTGATATTTATACCAGGATAAAAAAAATTGAGATTTTCTCTCATTTTTTTTTTATTTTTGGATAAAAAATGGTTTGAAATAACGACTTTTATAAATTTTTAAAACAAATAATTTATGATTAATAAAATCTTTGAGTTAATAATATTCAAATAAGTAATACTGGTTGGTAAAAAATCTTGAGTACTAATGGGGAATTTGATCCAAATACAATTCTAGATTCAACAGTTTTAGTTTTAGATTCAGGTGAATTACTCTGGTCACCTAATAGAGCTGATTCAGAGAAGTGGGAGGAGGATGTTCTTTTTTCAGGATTAATGGTTGCCTTAAATCAAATGTTTTCTTCAATCTATGGTGATAATATTTTTACCATCCAAAGTAAAAACCAAATGTCAATTATTGTGATGTTTTCAAATCCTGAAAATAATTGGCATCTTATTGCTCGGAGTCGATATACAGAGAAATCAGCTATTTATGATTTAGTGGAGGAATTAGGAGAAACTCTTACTATTGGTCTTGGTAGTAATTTATCTCACGATTCAGGAAATCTTGATATGATTGATTATGTTGTTGATAATGTTATAAGCTCTTTCTCTGGATGATTTATTTTTAATCCATTTCTTTTATATTTTCCCGATGTGTTGATATCCAAATAATTTTAAACTAAACTTAAACTAATATATAATTAGAATTTTCAAAATTCTCAACAAACAGAATATTATTCTTAGAAATGAGAAATAATATGGAGGTCAATTAAATATGTCCGAAGATGAACCACCAAAAACACCAGAAGTCGAACAAGAGGAAGAACCTCAAATAAAAAGTACTGAAATCATCGCTTCATCAATAGGTAGTGAATTGAATGATATTAAGGAACAACTTTCAGCGGCTAACAATAAAGTAAAACAACTTGAAGCTGATCTTGCAAGTAAAGAAGAAAATACTGTTATGTTAAATGAGGAATTAAATTCAATTAAAGACGAGAATAAAAACTTGAAATCTACTGAAGCTGAAAACAAAGAGACAATAAAAGATTTGGAACATCGTTTATCACAAAAAGAATTAGAAATCACTCGATTAGAAGGATCTGTTGAAGATTTAAGCATCGCTAAGAAGAAAATCGAAGATCTTCAAAAAGAATACAAAAAATTGGAAGAGGAAATGCGAGCTTTCCAAAAGATAGCTGAAAATGAACCTCGTTTCATAATTCTAAAAGACCTTCAAGAATTTGGTGAGATGAGATTAAATCAAGTTTCAATGAAAGCTGGTGTTTCTCCTGCTCAAGCAAAAAGATGGCTTGAAGAGTTAGAACGAGCTGGACTAATCGAGATTCATGGAGAAGGTCGAGATAGTAATCCTCTTGTCTCTGTCAAAAAATAACTTTTAATAAAAAATTGAAAAAGTACAATTACTTTTTCTTTTTTATTCTTCTTCTTTTCTTTTTTGTTAGAATTTTTTTAGTATATTCAATGAATTTTGAACGTTTAAAAAAAGAGACAAAGCAATTATTAAGTAGAAAGAACATTATAAACTGAAATAACAAAATTCAGATCTGATAATATAATTGATTGGAGGTACTTCTTATACCGATAACCCACTTATTCCTAAATAGGAAAAGATTACTAGGTGCAATTTTAATTTTAGTGGTTTTTGTAATGGGTCAAGGTTTAGGTGCTTCTATAATTAACACTATTTCAATAAATTCTAATAATTTTAATTTTTCAAATGAAGATTTACTAGAACAAATAGAAATGTCCACTACAGCTATAACTACTCTTTACAATAATGAAGAGGGAATTTTCCTTTGGAATGTTCAGGATCCAGAAAATCTTTCTAGATACGGTGATTTTGCAGATATTAGTAATCGAGAAGAAAGTTTAGATTTTCTAGATTATCAGCATTTATTGGATGCTTGTGCTCAGGACGTTGCTTTACAATATCTTCTTTTGAAAAATTATGTTTCTATTTCTTTACAATTTATGGGTGATATTCAGAGTTATTATGATTTTAACAGAGATTGGATATATTCAACAGCTAAAATAATTGATTGGGTAGATCATTCAATAGCTTCCTCTGATGCACTAATTGGTTATTTGGATATTTTATCAAATGATGTCAATAGTTTCGATGTATATTGGAACACTTTAGTTCGTCCAAGATACAATAGCTTAGTTGATGAAAAAATTTCCCTGCTAGGAGAGACGATCGTTCTTGGTTCAAAAATCTTGAGAGCAGTAGAATTTATGCCATATTTCAGTAATTATGAAAAGGCTTCTTTTCTTTCAATGGCAGAACGAGCAAGCGATTGGTGGTTGGCAATAAATGCTTATGCTCTTTATGATCCTGATTTTGCAATAGCTGGTATAGGTAAATCTAGAATATCTACTGAATATGAATCTTGGATTGGTTGGTCAGAATTTAAACAAATGGCTTATAGAGAAGAATTCACTCCCACTGATATTACTACAATAGAACATCTAGAATTTCAGAAATATCTCTTTACCTCCCCTCAATTAGCTAATCAATATTTAGCATATATAGAAAAAGTATCTACAAAGGAATCCTATATGTGGGATTCTGAACAAGTTTCGAAAACACAGATTGAAAACTCTAATCTACTTGAAATTTATAACCTAGTAATTCAAACCTATGCTGATCATATTACCAGAGTTAGAAATAAAGTTGTTTATGTTTTCAATCCAGATTATAACATAAGTTGGTCTGCATTACAATATCGATTTTCAGGTTATACCTATCAATTGGATGATTACTTCGTTGATAAGCAAGGAGTAGAAATTGATCTTTATGAATACCGATTAGATAATAGCCCCCTTACTATTACAGGTTTTAGAACCTACCAAGGAGCTGGAGATATTCGTGGTTTAATTGATATTTATGAAGTATTATCTCATGATTTTATTTCTGGAAATCCATTATCCAACGTTGAAATAGCATCAATGAATATTCTTACACAAATTATTAAATCTCAAAGAGAAGATAGAGGTTTTGTTTTTAGCCCTTATTTTGGTACAGCGCTAGATGCAAGTATAGTTGAATGTCCATTATTTAACGATGCAAAATTATATTATCCAATTATGCTTCCAGAAGGATTAGATATTTTCACTGGTTCAATAACAGTTTTTAATTTCTTATTAGAAGCAAAACAAGATTTAGAATTATTTAGCCATCATTCTGAACTTTCTTCTCTGAAATCATTAATTGATAAAGCAATCTATACTTTATCTGATCTAGTAATAGAAAACATCGATTTAGATACACAAGGTATTTCTAAGCAATCTATTGTTGGAAATAATCTTGATCATTCACTAGGTTCCCAAATTTATTGTGTAATGGATATTACAATCGATGTCGATCTCTCCGATAGTGATTTAATTGATGAAGATTTACCAAACTGGCTTATAAACTATAAACCAGAAAGTGAAATAGCACAATCTGAAGTACAAGAATGGAAATACCTCAAGTGTTTATTTAATGCTTTTGCTATATATCAAGATACGAAATTCATCGAACCAATATTTACAACATTCATACTATTTAATCAAGATTTTCAAGAGGATGAACAATATCAACTTTTATCCATATGTGAAGTAAAAGATGCTGTTGCAAGAACATTCTTTGCTGAGGAATTAATTGATACGAATATTGGTTTAAATGATCTTACCGGTTTGTATGGAAGTTCAATTCCTTATAGTTATCGCTCAGAAGTCTTGCCAGTTACAAGAGCTTTTGCAGCAGAAACTCCCCAGCAAATATCTGCAATGGTTTTATCAATTCTTCCTATTCTCGAAAATCTATTTGAGATTTTTTCGAATCCAATTAATCAAATAGTAATATCAGGATTTGTTACTGGATTAATTCTAACTATCTCAGTAGTATATATTCGAAGACCAAAAAATCAATAAAAATACAATTTTATTGGAAACTGACATATGACCCAAAATTTATAAATAATATAAACCTTAATAGTTTAGTAGTATCCACTTATTTCGTTAGGAGAAGTCTAAATTGCAATCCTTTCAAAATGAAATAAATAATTTTCTAAAAAATATTACAGAAGCTAAAAAATCTTCATCAATAGATTTATTGAGAATTGATGATGAAACATTAGCAGTTGTAGGTTTACAATCAATTAAAATATTAACTGAAGTACAAAAGGAAATGGTAGAATTACTTGTAGATAATCCAAGAACAGGTGCTCAGTTAGCAAAATTAACACAAAAAACCCCTCAATTTATTTCGAAAATAATGAAAACTCTAATGAAATATGAAATTGCGGATCAAATACCAGCTCCATTTGGACCATCAAAATTCTATGCCTTAAAAGCTAATGTTCTAGGAAAAGATGAATTTGGTAAAATGAAGGATGAAGCAATTCCTGCAGAATTGAAGAATGAGATTGAACGAAGAGGGGTCTTTGGTAATCTTATGTCACTATCATTCAGAGAAATATTGGATATGATTAGAGAGCTAGAAGAAAGTGAAAAACAAAAAGTCCTCGACTTCATTATTGAATATTGTCAAGTCGAGGAGGAATAGTCGCGCTGACAAATGAACAATCAAAATCGGCCAAAAAGCCAGTCTTTACGGAGATTGTAAAGGAGTCACTTAAATCGATCATCTTGAGTGGTGAGAGCGACCTTAACGGGTTCGTTTCTCACCACATCCTATATTTATTCGGTTATTTAACTGGTTGGAATCCAAGGATTTTTTCTTTAGAAATTTTACCAATTTGTTATTTTCTTATATGGACTATTGTGCTTTTTACTTTAAATGAAATTACTTTTGCACTTTTATTTCTAATTTCCGGGACATTGATTTTCATATATTTTATTCTATTACATTCTGTCATTTCTTCTTGGGATAGAATTAAACATTGGTTTATCAATCGCGCAAGGAAAAGAGGAGGAATCAAAAATATGACTCTAGAAGATATCAAATATTTGCTTATTTTTACACGTAAAGTCTTCGGAGTAAAATCCACATTGGATGAAACAAAAATTAAAGAATATGATCCTTATAGAATGCGTTTACTTCTATTGAGAAATAAACGGTGGCAACATACATTGACTCTTTTAGTTATTTTGACCGTTTTAGCTATAACTGGTGCAGGGATTTATGGGGTAGTAATCAATGAAGATATTATAAATATCTTATCTGATTGGTGGTATCTCTTTCTTATCTCTATATTACCTATTCTTGTAGGCATAATTGGTACAATTATTAGTAAATATAAAATAAGAGAAAATATCAATACCATTCCCCAAGAAAATTTCGAAGATGTTCTTCAAATTTTAAATGAATTCGAAGTTTTCGGTGGAAAAAAATAATCATTAGAATGTTTACTGGTTCTGTTTTTTCCATTCGACTAGTTCTTCAATTGTTTTTATTCCTTTTCTTTGAGCTAATTCAGTCAAGACTAAATTAACTCTTGCTCTATCAATATTTTCGAAAAAATTATTTCTTTTAGGTGCAGAATAAAATTCATATAAAGGTAAAATAGCTCTCTCATCTCCAAAATGACCTAAAGCAATTGCAGCATTTCTTCGAGTTTCAGAATCTGAATCATTAGTTAATGCTTTAAAGAGTGCTTCGCATGCTTCCTCATTTTCAATTCTACCTAATGCTAAAGCAGCTCGTCGTCTTACACTACTTTCTTTATCTTTAAGTAGAACTTCCTCTAATTGTTTTATTGTGTCTGGATTTTGTGCGATTGCTAAACTATCAACAGCTTTTTCTCTGATTTTTTTATCTTTACTTTTTAAATCATCTAAAAATTGTTTAATTTCCATTTTCGTCACCAGCTAATTTCTAAATTGGATCACCATGTAATTCTTGTTGCTCAGCTTTATGAATTAAAGTCATCAATACTTGTAACAATTCACGGGGATCATCGATAACATAATCAGCTGATAATTCTTCTCTGGTTGAAAATCCCCATGTTACACCTATTGAACTGAATTCATTTTTCTTTCCAATATCTAAATCAAATTGTGTATCACCAATGAAAATTCCAAAAGAGACATCATTTTCGGAAAGGAATACATCTAAACTCTCTTCTTTATTCCAATAATCACAAATCACTGTTTCAAAAATATTGGGTATTCCAAAGTGCTGTAAAATTCTATCTCTTTCTTCTGTATCTTGAAGTTCAGTTTCATGAGTAACGATGGCAATTTTTACTTTAGACATCATTGATAATCTGGATAATACTTCAGGGATTCCTGGAAAAGCTCTAACACCATTCCAAAACTCTTCTTTCCTAATTTCATCAAATTTCTTCTTTCCACCAAATAGATACTTGAAAGGATTAATTTTATACTTGAGCATAATACTAAATTTGTTTGATTTTGGATAATCTTTGTACAAACTTTTTACTTGATGAGGTGGAAATTCTTTTCCTAAGAGTCTAGCATAACTTTTAGAGAGAGCATTTACAGTATCTACTAATGTACCTGAATAATCAAAAAAAATCCATGGATTACTTTCCTTTTCTTCCACAAAGGATTGTTCTTCTCTATCATCTATTATTTTTTCTTCATCAATAGCTTCTATATCTTCCTCAATTCTTTCTTCATCAGACTCGTCCAATTTTTCCTCTGTAATTTCATCCAATCTTTCATCCATTGAAAATCACCCATATTATTAGGCCAATATTAAGATATTCGAAAGTATCATTCAAATAAATCTTCGGTTTACATTAAATATTTATTTACTTTTATCTCGAAAACTAATTTTTAATTTTAGCTATTTATAAAGAAAAGAATCAGTGGGAATTATTGTGATAAGTTAAGAGAGTGAGCTATTTGGTAATAAAAAAGAATGAAGATACTGATATAGAGAAATTTATTGATAAAAATAGTAAGAAATATGGAATTCCAAAAGTAGCATTAAAAGCACTAAAGGATTTTGGTATTTTTGATGCTCGAGTATTAAGCGTTCTAACTGAAACAGAAATTGCAGCAATACCTAATGTTAGTGAAAAAACAGCAATTTCTTTAGTAAGAGCAGCAGATGATAACTTTAGAGGACCATTATTTCAGAAAGCAGCAGATCAATCTGAAAGATTACTTAAGAAAAGGAAATTCTTTACTACTGGATCGAATAATCTGAATGAACTTTTAGGTGGAGGTATGCCCACAAGTGCAATAATTGAAATTAATGGAGAATATCGTACCGGTAAAACTCAAACTTGCCTTACCTGTTCAGTAACAGCTCAATTACCAGAAGAACAAGGAGGATTAGGTCGACCAGTTATATATATTGATACTGAGAATTCATTCCAAGCTGATCATTTAGAGGAAATTGGTAAACGATTTGGATTTGAAAGAGAGGACTTATTAGCAAACATTTTTGTTGTTCAAGCAGAACAATTAAGATATCTCAATCAAGCAATAGATCGTTTGCCAGGATATGTCCAAGCTTTGGATCCTGGTCTTATAATTATCGATTCATTAATGGCCCCCTTTAGAAATGAATTTCATGAATTAAATCTGTTAGCAGTAAGACAGAAAAAACTCGGAAAGTTAATTGGTCTATTAAAAAGAATAGCAATCGCATTTAATACCTCAGTAGTTTTCACAAATCAAGTAATGGCTAATATTGGTCCTTCAGGACAATTTATACCTGTAATTGCAACTGGTGGTCATGTAGTTGCACATGCATCTGACATTCGTATTTTCATGAAGAAATTAAAAGGTAATATGCGTAGAGCAAAAATCGATGATTGTGCTTGGTTACCAAATGAAACTACTGATTATTTCATAACAAACGCAGGAATTGCAGATGAAGAGGTTATCTCTGAAAAAATAGCAAAAACCTCCTCAAAAAGTGATTTGGACGATGAAATTGAAGAAGAACTTGAAGAGATGGACATTGAAGAAGAGAAAGTAACTCCTTTAGTAGAAGGTTATAATGAAGTTAATACTCAAAAGATGACAAATAAAACAAAGGAAATTAAAGTTAAGAATGAGGAAAAAACTGAAACATTACAAATTCAAGAAAAATTAACAGAAGACAAAGAAGAATCATTACTTGACCTTGAATCAAAAATGATTGATTTAGAGAAAGCGGATCCTTTAGCTGAAAAGAAACAGAAATCAAGTTCTAAATCCAAAACGGCAGCAAAAAAATCAAAGATTCCAGCTTAGAAGAGCTGGAAAATGAAAAACGAAATATTCCATTTCCACAAAGTAAACAATCTACACAAAAAAACAAGGGAACAGAAATGGTTCATTATAACCCAAGGAATATTCTTTTAATTTCTTTTGCAGCATTTATTTGGTCTATATATCTCTCTATACAAGGACAATATCTTAATGATTATATTGCCAGTTCTGGTTCATATACTCCTCTTAAAATTTCACTCATGATAAGTTTAGTAGCTCTGACTGGGGCAATAGCTAGCATTGTTTTTGGTGCTATTAGTGATAATCTAAGAATCAAATTTGGAAGAAGAAAGTTGTTTATAATAATTGGAGGAGTAACTTCTGCATTGATGTTCTTTTTTCTTCCCTTGAATGATGCAATAATCTATATAATTTTCTTAAATGTTCTAATGAGCCTCTTTAATTCAGCAGCTTTTGTTTGCAATAATTCTTTTATACCTGACATTGCTGGAGAAGAAAAATTAGGTAAAACTAATGCTTATGCTACATTAGGGACATCTCTAGGAACAGTTGTTGGTTTTGCTTTAATGATAATTCGTTCTTCCTCAACTTTATTTTTTATATCAGGAGCAATTTGTGCTTTGGGATTTCTAATTGTAGGAATCTTTATTCAAGAACCAAAAATCAAAACTGAACCAAAAAAGTGGCTTACAGAAATAAAAGAAACATTCCAACTAAGAAACATGAAAAATGAAAAAGGATTTTTTAGTTTTTTAATTAGTCATTTCTTATTACATACAGGAATCAATGTTTATCTTCCGTTTTTACTAATTTTTCTTACTCAGAAAAACAATTTACTAAGTGGAGAATTAATAGGTTTAGGATTATCACTGGAATCAGGACAAGTACTTGTAATATTTGCAGTGATGACAGGTATTTCTTTATTAGCAACAATCCCAATTGGATTTTTTATTGATAAGTTTCCTTCAAGTGTTTTTTTACTAATTTCTAGAGCATTTTTTGCTATTACTACAGCTTTTTTAGCTATTACTCCTCTCATAAGGAGTATTAAGCCTCTAGTAGTTGGGATATTATTCATTATTCCCTATAGTATTGCTAATACTTCTGATATAATATCAAGAGGAGCATTAATGCACAATTTAGCACCTGTTGAAAAAAGAGGGCAATTTTTAGGCTTAATTATGTTTGGAAAAATATTAGCTCAAATACCAGGAGTTATAATAGGTGGATTACTTGCTCAATTCCTTCAAAGAGGATATCAATACTCATTTATTGTTGGTGCCATAATTATATTTTTTTCGCTACCATTTATTTCATTATCACATGTTAGTTCATCTATTAAGCAAAGTAAGGCAATTGAAAATGTTTTACCAAGCTAATTGTCATTCAATTTAAAACGAGAGTCTAAAAACTTCACTTAATATTTTATCTAGATCTTGTAAAGATTGATATATGTTTTTTAAACCTAAATAATCTGAAAGTGGAGCAATTCCTGAAATTAAGGATTTGATGTCAGCTTCCACTCTTAAAAGATCTCCTTCATAAAGCTGATGCCTATTTATTACATCAACAAAATCCTTTCCCAATAGAACATGCTCATAAATTGGTAATTTAAAGAAATCATTGCTAAATATATCATCATCTTCCAATTCTGGTATTAATTGTAAAAGATCATATAATATTTGAATAAGTGTTGGTTTTTTAGGTGAAAGCTTATACATCAGCCAATCTCTAAGAAATGTGAATTTTTTAATAGTTACACCCATTTCTGCACAAATACTCCCCTTAGTAGTTGTTTGAAATCTTCCTCGAGAGTTTTCAGAAATAAAACCATTGTGAAGTAATTTTTGAAGAAAAGCAAAATTTGTGTTAATAATATTTTTTACTTGCTTTCTTGGTAAAGTAATTAGAATTTTTATTTTATGTGGACATAATAATACTTTCTCTCCACAGCTACAAGTAAGCTTATCGTTTTCTAAAATTCCAATAAATTTTTCATCTTTTTCCATCAATTCAAATTTCTGAGCTTGACCCTCAAAATATTCATCAATTAAAGTAATATCTTTGTTGGAAATTTTATATTCTAAAATTGCTAGATGATCTAAAGTGAAATTTGATATTGGTTCTAATAGTAAATTGAAAAATTCATATTCTATAATTTTACCATTGTAGATTTCTTCGTTTTTATTGGATTTATTTTCGGTTGTTTTAATATTAAATTTAACAAAATTATGATAACTATTTTGCAAAAGAGTAATTATTTCATCATATTTTGGTTTTCTGCTGTAGATCAGAGAGAGTAACATTCTCTCAAATTCATCTCGAGTAAATATTTGACTTTTAATGTGATCATATTTTGGTTTTAATTTTGCTAAATCATTTAAACTAGTAACAGTATTTGTATGCCAATATCTGTTATGTATATTCCTTTCTTCTCTTCTATCCGAAGCGAAAATAACACTTCTACCATAAATATCATAATTAGGCCTACCAGCTCTCCCAGCAATTTGGTGAAAGACATTACGAGATAACCACTCATTATTCCATCTTTTTGTATCAAGAATTACTACTTCTCGTGCAGGAAGATTTATTCCTGCTCCTAATGTTTCAGTACAAAATAGTACCTTTATTAAGCCTCTTCTGAATAATTCTTCAACAATTTTTTTTGCAATTCTACTTAAGCCTGCATGATGAAAAGCAGTTCCTTTACCTACTAAATCATAGATTTGAGCATTTCCCAGTGATTCTTTGTTTAAAGAAACACTCTCTAAAAAACTAAGAATTTTGTCTTGATCAAATTCTTCATCTTTCTTCATCAATTGGGCGATATAATTTGAATAAGCAAAAGCTGCTTCTTCTGCTTTTAACCTTGTACCACAAAAAATCAATATTTGAGAATTTAGTATAAGGTTATCTTTTATTATCTTTTTAACTTGAACATCTGGTCGAAATGAAGTAATAATTTTATAGTCTAATGGAATTAGTCTTTTCTCACTTGCTATCAATTCTGCATTTAGCCATTCAGCTATATCCTCTGGATTTTCTGCAGTTGCTGATAATAAAATGAGTCGAACTTTTCCTTTCAATGAAGTGATAATTGTTTCAAGGGTAGCTCCTCGATGTATATCTCCGATCAAATGAAATTCGTCAATAATTATATTTTTTATATTTGAGATTAGATTAGGCATCCGACCTATAATTGTTCTAAAACGTTCATAGGTTGAAATTAAAATATGACTTTTCCTTATTTCATCTTCTTTAAAATCAATATCAGACATTGACATATGAATCGCTATTTGGTATTCTCTAAAAATTTTAGCTAAATGGTTTGCCTTCTCCTCTGCAAGTGCTCTTAGAGGTACTAAAAAAACCGTTTTTGCATTAATGGGTCTATTTTTCTTTAATTTTTTTAATTCCCATTTCGTTAGATTTTTTTGTTTTTCTAATTCATAGGAATCAAATAGTTCTCCTTCTTCTATTATATCTAAGAAAGCAATTATTTCTGCAATAAGTGTTTTTCCCGTTCCACTAGGAGATATTATCACTAAATTCTTATCAGTGAAAATTTGTTTGATAGCTTTTCTTTGGATATCTGTTAATTTCTTAATTCCCTCTTTCTTAAGAATTTCAGTTAATTGTTGTGGTATTTGTTTAATTTCACTTTCACTTATTACCATCTTTTATTCTCCAATTAAGAAATTAAACAGATTGTCAAAATCATTAATTGAATTGAGTAAATGAAATACCTTCTAGTGGTCTCACAAACTGCTTAATTGTTTGTTTCTCTCTCCTGTTATAAGCTATATTAATAGCTAAATCAAATAATCCTCGTTTTAATAACTCTCGAGTGATAAGCTCTTCATATGATAAACAATTTCTACAATTTTTTATATTATCACAAAATGTGCAATTAAAATGATTGATATTCCAGCAAGAATTATTATGATTTCTAATCTGTTTCCATTCTGCAATCAAAGTTTTATTTGACATTTTATGTACCTGAATTTGAAGTTTCTTTATTCCCCAGTTGAAATTTTTATTTTCTGTTTTCATTAAAAAAAGTCACCTGTTATTCTCAATTGATTTTCCCTGTTTTCTTGAAAGTATTCTCTGAATAGCTTCTAAAAATTTTATTTAAAAACAAATCAATGGTTAATTTAGAAAGTAATTACACAATTTAGTATAATTCGGTTTTGAATTCCAATAAATTAATACAAATGATTGGAATTTTTATCATAATTAACCATTAATAATATTAATCTATATGACAAACCAACTAATAAGTGAAGGAAAAATGTCTCTTACAACAAAATCCCAAATTGAAGTAGTAATGGTTCCACCAGCATTAGTTGATGAAAATGATAGTATTACTATTGTAGCGAAAGTTTTGTTACAGACAAATAAAGGCTGTGTTTTTGTTACAAGTGTTGGTGAAGTAGTAGGAATAATCACTGAAAGAGATGTGCTAAGATTGATCCTTAAAGAAGGTGGAATGCTTTCAACAGATATTGAAGCCAAAGATTTTATGGTTAAACCTGTGATGACAATTCCAAAAATAGCAACTTTAGCTGAAGCAGATGACCTCATGGCCCAACTAAATGTTAATCGAATAGCTGTAGTAGAAAAAGAAAATTCATTAGTTGTAGTTGGCCTTATTGATATAGAGATCTTACGCTCTTCTATAAAAACTGATTTTCTAAAAACTTTAAAGAAAAGACAAAAATATACTCAAAAATAATTCTTTTTTTTTCATTTCAAAATTGAAGAATTTTCTTCTTTATTTTTTATCTTCATTTAAATATCTCCTGAGAAAAAATGAACAATTATCAGTGAATTGGCAAAAATTACACATCCATTGTTGTGAGCATGAATTTGGTGTTCTTTCTCCTTTCCAATATCCTATCGCCCACTCCATATCAACTTCGAAACTTTCTTGGTGGAATAAACTATTATCTTTACATACTTCTTGTCTATCTTCTTGGTGTAAATAGATTGCTCTAAGCTCGTATGATTGTTCTGGGAGATTGTGAAGCAATTCAAAAACTTCTGAAAGAAGTTTATCTGCTGGAAATTTCTCGAGTATTTCCTTATGTTCAACTGGCAATTGAGCAAGTAATTCTTCTGAAGGTGAAATGTTTTCTGGCATATTGAAATATTCTCGAAACATTTCTTCATTAAAGTCTCCATTTCTCATTTTATTTAATAAATACCAATATACTTGTAATTGCACTCTATTTCTTCGTTTTTGTTCATAAGATGGTGCTCTTTTAGATTTCCGCGTTTTATAATCAGAAATAACTAATTTTTTTTCTCCATCTGAAGTAGTAATTATCTCTAATTGATCTATAATACCTAAACAAGGGATTTGACTAATTTTTCCAATTACTGGAAGTTCTCTTGTAACATTTAATATTAGAAGAGTCTGAAGTTTTGTATAAATTTGCAATAAATAAGTGATTATACTATCCTCTAAAGTAGAAACTTCAACTTCAATAACAGGCCCCAATTCCTCCTCTAAACTTCTGTGAATATTTGAACCTTCTATCATTTCTTCAGTAGGTATTATTCCGTGTTCAAGACGTAAATGCAACTGCATTTCACACCAGAATTGATCTGCTAATTTACTGACTGAAACATGATGAACTTCTCCTTTGAATAATTGATCAATTTCATCATCAGGGAATTCTTCTTTATTACTCATTTCAAATTATCAAGAATTATTATGGAATTTAATTCTACCGTTGAAGAAGAAATAATACTTGGGAGTGGTGTTTTTATTTTTTAATTCAGACATCTGGTTAGGCGATTTTAGTGTTCTATCCAACCAGATTATTAAATATCCTCTTATTGGATAATATTACTGACAGACTAAAAGACATTCCAAATAATATTGGAACTATTTTCAGTAATGCATTGGCTTTTCTTGTAATGATTTGTTTTGGGATTGGGGTAATACTTTCTATAATAGGTGTTATAAAATGGGCAACTGGATGGGATGATAAAGGAGGAAAGAAAACTGTAGTGAAGGGTGTAGTTCTAATTGTTATTTCTTTAGTTTTGGGTGGATTAGGTCTTGGCATAGCTTTTATACCTTAAATTTTTACTTTTTACAGTAGCTATTCACAATAATAACCTTAAAATTTCATATCTTTCCTTGTTAGCGTGGAAATCTGATGATTTAACTTTTAGGAGATATTGTATTTATGAAAATTCAAATATCGAGAAAGTGGTATTTAGCTATTGTTGGACTTGCTGATTGGCAAGAGAAAGCTCAAGAATTACCCTATAGAGAATATATAGAATTGAAAGAGATTATTGAAAATTTTATTTCTAGAATTTACAAAGATATTAGAAAACGAGGGGGAATGGTTACAAGTTTATTTTGGTCTCAAGAAAATCTCTCTCCTATATTCTTATTAGAAGCTACAAATATGAATGAAAAATTCCTAAAAGAATTACGAGCGAAATTTAGCGATATAACAGAACGAATTAATGGTACATTAACTGCAGAGGAGCGTCAAGGTAATCTAGGAAAGAATCTTCTTAATATTAGTCCAGAAGGAAGATTACTTCTTTTAGAATGTAATATACCTCCACAAAGTGAAATTTTTCCTGATGATGAACAAATCGCTGAAGCGTTTAGTGATGCATTTAATTCTGAATTAATTTCAATAAAAAGATCTGCACATGATTTTTCTGGAAGAAAGAACTGGCTAGCAACTGTAGAAAGTGTTCTCTCGAGAGAATTAATAAGAGAAGTTGGTCCTGTAAAAAAACTACGTGAAGTAAAAGAAATAGAAAGCAGAAGGTTATATTTGAAGAAAACTCAAGGTGATTTTGAAAAAATTACTCGAGTATTATCAGAAGCAGTACCTTTTAGATCAAATCTATTTGAAATACTGACTCCCGGTTCTTCTTTTGATACTCGAGAACCCTTAGGGCATATAATAATACAGTATTTTTCTACAGGAGGGAATTTCCCTTTAAAACTTAATTGGCGATCAAATACTCATGAACGATTAGGGAGAAAAATCGAAGAATTTTCAATAGTTAATTTTGAAGGTGTTACTTGGAACGATTTAGATAAAATTTTAAGTATTTCTGAGCAAATAGTATATGATAAAATTGAGAAAACAATAACAGATGTCGGTGGCATAAAAGTAGATGCTTTTTGGACTGAAAGGGATTTATCAACTAATATTTTCTTTATATCGAAATTTTCTTTTACAGAAGATATTCTCAAAGGAATTAAGGAATTCATAAAAGCTGAATCTCGAAAACAATTAGAAGGATATATTGGTCCAAGCACAGCTGAACTTTTTGATGTTTGGAGAAGAGCTGATCTTCATTACAATTATTTAGTATTTAATGTAAAAGGTTTTGATTCAGATGAAGATAAAAAGCTTACAGATTGGGTAAAACGTCTAAAAGGAAAAGAAATCCCGGGACCTAATTATGCTGCGGAAAAAGAAGTTATTGAACAAAGAAACTATCGACCTTTGTAGATTTTTGTGGATTTTTTTTCCACAGAACTTTAATTTTTTGTGCGTTCATTTCACATCTTCAACCATTTAAAAGGCTTTTTTCCGACAATAATATTGAGTGATTTAAAGTGATAGCTCAAACTCAAATTCAAAAAGAAAAATTAATCCGCGAGGTTTGGGGTGATTGTTGTATAGAGTGTGATTACAATAAATCCCCTGCAGTTCATTTATATAAATTAAAGAGTGAAGATGTAGCTGTCATCACCTGTCCTAAATGCGATTTCACAATTGTTGTAATAGAAATAGAAAATTTGTATAAAGAGACTCTTAAAGATGAAATTAATGATCAAGAGAACACTATTGTGACGACCTATTCGACAACTTGACTGGATAAAAAAAGATACATCCCATCAAAAAGCCTCAAACCTACAAATCAATTGAACTTAAAGAAGTTCAAGCGGGGCCCCGTAGGTATATAAGAAAATAATTATATCTTAGAATGTTCAAGAAAAGGTAAATAAACAAACAATTTAATATTCGAATATCCTCAGTTATCCTAGTTATAAAACACTTTATGGTGAGTAAATTGGGTAAAGTTATCACAATAATCTTTGCAGCAGTATCATTAATCCTTCTTCCAGTTAGTCTTTACTATATTGGTACACCAAATGTCGAACCACCTTCCTATACAATTGATATACAAGGTAATTTATATGATGCAAAAATTGGAGATTATTTACCAGCAGCGGGATTTTTCTTTTTCAAATTTTCAAGTACGGGTAATAATATCTTTGTACCTGAATCATGGAATCAAGCTTTCACAGGCGAGCTCGTGTTTGGATTACCCACAGGAACTTTTCTGTATATTCTGTGGTTAGTTGGAATGGGATTAGCTCTAATTGGCATAATAGTCGCTATATTTGCTACAAAAATCTCTGGTATTTTCTTCCTTTTAACAGCATTAACATATGGTTTTCAAGCTATTATTTGGCATTTAGGGATGAATCTTGAATATTCAGCTAGTCCAGAGGTACTTCATTTTCCATTACCAGTAGGTTCACTTTTCTTCTTAGTAGTTGCAATAATTGCATTTGCTTCTAAAAAGAAGGAAGCATACTATTACTCACCAGGTTATTCCTACGGGTACGGAAGAAGATAGCACTAAAAAATCTGAAGCAAATGGTTCCATCCATTTCTTCATCTAACTATTTTTTGTAATAGTAGTTTTTATTTATTTCAATGTAAATTATCCTGCTCAAGATATAATACTAATTTGTTTTAATAATAATCCAAAGTAACTATTTATACAATTAATTTTATTTGGTTAAAGATTAGATGCTCCCTAACTAAAAATATGAAAGATAAATTGGATGTGATTTTTTGAATGCAAAAAACAAAATAAATTTGGTCTACTGGAGAGATTCAAGTATTTATCTCAACATTACAAACAAATGTACCAATAATTGTATTTTTTGTGTTCGAAATTTTCAAATTGGTGTTTTTGGTTTCAATTTAAAATTAGATCATGAACCAAGTAAGAAAGAGATTTTAGATTCTTTTACAGAAGTTATTTCAGAAAAATTTCAAGAAGTTGTTTTTACTGGTTTCGGTGAACCACTAACTCGATTGAATTTAGTGTGTAATTTAGCACAAGAAATAAAGAAAATTAAAAAAGAAATTTTCATTAGAATTGATACAAATGGTCTTGGTGAGCTAATAAATCCTGGAATTGATGTTATCCAAAAATTAAGAGATGGAAAAATAGATGCTCTTTCTATTAGTTTAAATGCTGAGAATGCTGAAAAATACCTTAAAATATGTAAATCCAAATTTGGTTATGAATCATTTAAAGCAATATTAGATTTTACAAGTAAAGCAAAACAATTTTTTAATTTAAGATTCACAGTTGTCGATATACCACAAATTGATATTATAGCATGCAAACAAATAGCTGATAATTTTGACATCCCTCTAAAAATCCGACATTATTCAGGTCCTGAATTAATAATTTAGAGAGAGCAATACTTTCGGTCATCTCTTTCTCAAATTAGACCTTTTTAAGGAAAAAAATGATAGTATATTAATAGGAGCTTGCTCCAAAAAGGTCTAAAGGGTAAAAGCATGGCTTGTGACATATCTGGTAGTTTCCTAGAACGAGGAAAACTGGCTCTAGAACTGTTAGAAATTGATGAAGCAACTGAAAATTTTTCAAGAGCAATTATTGAAGAAAATTTCAATAATCCCGAATATTGGAGTTTGTTAGCAGAATCATTATTTTATCAATCGAAATTTGATGATTCACTTGAATGTTGGAAAGAAGTTGTTTCAAAAGATCCACTCAATAAAATTGCTTGGATTAGGATTAGCGCATTATATGCTCTCCAGCAAGATGATGAATTAGCAATCTATTACTATAAAATTGCTGAAGATTTACCAATTGAGAAATAAATTCCATAGATGCCAGCAACATCAAATATCAAGGTAAGTTATTTATTCTAGTTCTAGTATTGTCTAATTGTTTAAGAAAAAATGAAAACAAGGGTTGTAGGATTTGCCATACAAAATTACTTATTTAGTTACGGAAAAATTTGATCCAACAAGAAAGGAGATTGGTATTAAAGTATCCATTAGTGGATATGATAAATTTAGGGGAGCGAAAATAAGATTAGTAGCATTTCCACCATTAGATGCTGTTTTTTCAAAAACAGGTTCACTATCATTTACTGCTATAGGTAAACCAGGGAATAATATTATAGAAGTGATTGATAAGAAAACAAGTAAAGTATTACAACAAATCGGTTCTTTAAATGGTAATATCTTTATTGAAGGTGGAAAAGGTCAAGAAATTATTATTACCCATTCAACAAAAAAAGCAAACATCGAAATTAAAAAGGTACCAAGTTTAAAGGATGAAATTTTGAGATTAGATGCATCTCCCAAAATATCACTCTTTTTTGGTTTAAATCCTGAAACAAATCAACCAATATATACAAAAAAGGTGGATAAGAAAGGTAATTTTAATGATACTGTCACTGGTACTATGTCCGATAAGCATGAAGTACGTGTTTTAACAGGACAAATGAGTAAAATAGTTTCAATTAAACCACCTGAATAATATTAATATTACACGATTTGTGCGTTCATTTTTTAAAGAAGATATTCTTTCTTTAAACTAGTTAGGCATTTTTGCTATCTTATAGAAGGAGAAAAAAGATTTGGACGAAGATCTTTATCAAAAAATTTTCAAACTTGCAGCAAAGGAAAATGCTGTTTATACTGACATTCGTGATGAAGATACTCTTTATAATTCCATTGAAGTAGTAGATGGAAAAGTAGAAAGCTCAATAACTGGATCTGAAGCAGGCATTGGTATTAGAGTTTTAATAGATGGTTCATGGGGTTTTGCATTCGGATCAAAGGAGAATTATAAAGATATTTTCTCAATGGTAATAAATGCTCAAAAAACATCCAAGAAACTTTCCAAAAGTGAAGTAAAACTTGCAGATGTAAAACCAATTAACGATAAAGTAGTAATTGGGCAAAAAAAGAAATCACAAGATATCTCTTTTGAAGAAAAAATGAATCTTGTTTTAACTGTTGATAAATCTTTGAAAGATGAAGAAAATAAAATCAAAGCAACAAGACTAATGTATTTCGATTCATTGAGAAGGCAAACGATTGCAACTTCAGAAGGGACAATGATTTATGAAGAACGCCCCTATACTTTTCTTTATATGATTCCAACAGCAAAGAAAGGAACTGACACTAATTCTGCTGGAGCAAGAGCTGGTCATGTTGGAGGTTTTGATATCTTTGATGAAGTAGATGTTTTGGAACGAGCTGAAAATGCAAAAATACGTGCAATAAATGGATTGGAAGCAAAAGGAGTGAAACCTGGAAGATATCCCGTAGTTTTGGATGGAACTTTAAATTTTCTCTTTGCTCATGAGGCTGCAGGACATAGTACAGAAGGTGATTTCCTAAGAACTGCTGGCGTTTTGAGAGGGAAGTTGCAAAAAAGAATAGCCTCTGATTTTGTTAATTTAATTGATGATGGATCACTAGAATATGTCCCTGGATATACATCACGAACATTTGGTTTTATGCATTATGATGACGAAGGAGTACCTGTTGAACGTACTGAAATTATCAAAGAAGGCGTTTTGAAAACTTATCTTACAGATCGTGCATCTGCTGCTTATTTTAATTTAAAACCAACAGGTAATTGTAGAGCAGAATTTTATTCAAGCATTCCAATTGTTCGAATGAGAAATACTTATTTAGAAGCTTCTAAGGGGAATGATCTTAAAGAGGAAGAAGTTTTGTCTTTGATAAAGAATGGTTTGCTTCTTAAATATGGAGGAGGAGGACAAGTTGATCCTATTCGTGGGACATTTAATTTTGGTGTTGGAGAAGTATTCGAAATACATAACGGAGAAATTAAAGACTTACGAAAAGCTACTACTCTTTCAGGTAATACTGTTGAAACACTAAATAAGATAATGGGTCTTTCAAATAAGATGGCTGATCCATCTGCAAATGTTGGTTTTTGTGGAAAAGATGGTCAGTCAGCTCCAACCGGAACAGGTGCTGGTTGGATGGCTGTAAAAATGATGACTGTAGGAGGTTAATACAATGACAAAGATTTTCACGCTAGATGAGGCTCTAGAATATGGCATGAAATTTGCTGAAAAAACCAATGTCCAAGCAGTTGAGGGTTTCACAAACAAATCAGTAGATACCGAGATATCTGTAGAAAAAAATATTCCTAGTATACGAACAGGTGTATCAACTGGTGTTTCGTTTAGAGTGGTTTCTAAAAATAATTTTGGATTTTGCTTTACAAGGACATTAACAAAAGAACGTATAGAGTCAATTATAAAAATCGCAATTGAAAATGCTCATTCAAAAGGTGAGGATCCAGATTTCAAATCATTACCTGAGGTTACTAAGAAATCATATCAAGAATTTAAATTTGACAAAAAATTAGAATCGATAACTTCTGATTCTTTAGCAGATGATATGACCAAATTAATTGATTCAATCAATGATGTAAAAGGATTACATTATCTTCAAGGACAATTATTCATAAGTATATTAGATTCTCACTTAATGAATTCTAATGGTATTAATCTTCGTGAAAAATCTGCAGGATATGGCGGATTTGGAGCAGCTATCACTACTAAAGGTCTTATACCTAATTATTCTTATGGAATTAAAGGAGGACCAAATACCTCAAGTTTCTCTATTGATGATCTAATTGATGAAACAATCGAACAAACTTTACGAGCAGCAGCACCAAAAACAATGAATTTTGAAAAAGAGGTTCCAATTATTTTAGAACCCGAAGCTGCTTTAGGTGTTTTAGGAGGATTATTCAGGATACTAGCAACACAACTAAGTGGGAATAAAGTTTCTTCTGGTGCTACACCTTATTCAGATCAAATTGGCAATCAAGTAGCAGTTGAAAAATTTAATTTTATTGATAATGGAATTAATCCAACTAAAATAAGTAGTTCGAGTTTTGATGCTGAAGGTATTCCAAAAGAAAAAACTTCTCTTATAGAGAATGGAGTTCTCAAAACTTATCTGTTAGATTCTTATTATGGAAATAAACTTGGACTTGAATCTAATGGGAAAAGCTCTCGCTCTGGAATATTTGGTGGTGGTGATCCAATAAAATCTGTACCATCAATTGGTCCTTCTTCATTAGAAATTTCTCCAGGCGATTCTTCAAAAGACGAAATGATTGAAGAGACCCGAGAAGGCTTTATGGTACGCTCATTAATGGGTTTACATATGTCTGATACTAGCTCCGGTAGATTTTCTGTGACGGGTTTTGGTTGGTATATTAAGAATGGTGAGGTAAAATATCCTGTTCAAGAAATAGCTATATCCGGAATGATACCAGATTTACTAAAAAACATTGATCTGATCTCAAAAGAAATTGAACCTGGTTTGCTTTCTGATTGTCCCTATATTCGATTAGCTAGTATTCCTACTACCGCTAAAAAATTCGATTTGAAAACTAGATTTGGTTTAGGAGTTCTTAAAATACTTACTTCATTGAAAATTATGAAAAATCCAATGTTTTAAAGTAGAATTAGAGAGCCCCTCTATTTTTTCTTTTTTTTAATCCTCTATGTATAATTCGGAATATTTAATTGAATAAAGTTAGTTGTATTTCTATCTTAAAATTCAAATGTAATTGTCTAAAGGTGGTTTAATTTTTGAATTTGGAAGAAAATGAATTGACCATTGAACAGCAAGAATTGCTATATCTTATATCAAAAATAACTGATTCAAATAATTGTCCAACAAATTGGGTGAAAGAAACTCCTTTACAAGCTATGATGTTTTATGCTATACGCAAAGGAATTTTTAATGAATACGATTATGCTCCAATATCATCATCCTTCTTAGGACAAGGTAGAAAATTTGTTAATATTTCAAAAGAAGGGGAAGATGATTTAGGGGACTTACGGGAAATGGGTTTTCTTGAAACAATACGATTATCCTCAACTACACATGATTTCATTACTGGATATCGTTCTTCTCCTAAATCAAAAAAACTGATAGAATTATTACCAAATGAAGTAAAAGAACGAATTGACCATATTTTTATTTGTCCTAAATGTAAAGCAGAAAATTTTGCTTTGAATATTAAAGTAGAAAAATCTGAATTTAAAATGGTCTGTAACCAATGCAATCATGATGAGTATATACCTCTTGTTATTCCAGAGGATGTTTCCTACAAAACAAAAGCTTATTTCTTTGAAAATCTTGATAAGAAAAATATGGGTGATGAACTATGACAACCGTAGGAAATATTGATGATACTTTGACTGAAATCATCAAATTGAAGAATGTAAAAATTGCATTAGTCGAATGGTTGCCATTTGATAGAAATCAATTATCAGCACTAAATATTAAATTAGATAGTTTACATCGCAAAAGAGGTCATATAGTTACTGCAAGAAAAGATAACTCCCCTTCAGAAATTATTTTCAAAGATGATGGAATTTCATGCAAAGTAATTGTTGAAGAGTTCGAACCATCGGAATATGTTTCATTTCATGCTTTTCTTAATTTCCCTGAAGAGGATGGAATAAATCAAACTGAAGAAATTAGCGGTAATATTAATTCTTGGGGAAGAGTAATTTACGGAGCAGATTTGATAGAAGCTGAGGGTTCAATAGATGGTTGGATATCTTTAGATATTCTAACAAGAATAATAGTTGATCTTACAATGGATACTTCCCAAATGATTGATTCCTTATTAACTGAATATCAAAGAAATTTACTTGATTTAGTTTTTATGAAAGAATCTGCTAAAAGAACGAAAGTGTTATTATTACTAGCCGATGAAATATCTGTTCATCCTGAAAGTCCCCAAGAATTTTTTGACGGAGAAGAGCTTCAAAATGAATTAGAACAAGTTATTGGCGTTTTACAAAAAGTTGAATCATTAAGTGAGGGCTTTCTCTTTAAAGGTTCAAGTGGAATGATTGCTGCGTCTAAAAACATCAAAAATTATGAACAATCATTACTTGAAAGGAGTTTTTCAAATGCAATTAGATTGTTTCTTGATGATTATTCTTCGATCATCTGGCATCTCTGGGATGAATCAAGATTTATTGAGAAAGACATTGACAAAGCAATGTTGGGTGACATTACAAGTTTAACAAGAGCACAAAATTGGATTACTCGAGCAAGCTCCGACGCAATTATGCTAAGTGATATTTTATCATATTTACGGGACAGTATCACTGAATTTGTAAGTGAACTTGCAGAATCAGATCCAAAAAGATTACATTATGATCCATTGATTCAAGAATTAAAATTAATACTTGATGATTCACATATAACTACAAAGAGAGTAAATGACACTCAAAAAGTCATACATGGCCTTGAATCTAAAATGGTTGCTCTTCGTGATTTCTCAAATGCATTAGCTGAAAAACACATGCGAAGAATTTCAGATTCTATGGCACAAAATACTAAATCTATGACTCAAATGACTGAATCAAATAATCGTGCTAGTGATGCTTTAAGCATTATAGAATTAATTTTAGCTGGTTCTGTTATAATTGATGTTGTTTTAGTATTGGTGGGAGAATATGCCTATCCTGAATGGTTAGGGAATCTATTCAATTCTGGTTTTGGCTCTATTATTGTTTTAGGTGTTACAGCTGTACTTTGGATTAGCATGTTTATATTTCTCAGACTTAGTAAAAGAAGACTCGAGAGTTCAGCAATCAGAAGACAAAGAGGTGCATATGTGATTGGAAGGAAATGTAATGTTGAGAATCTTGAAAACTATCTTACTACAAAGAATATTTTGCTTCGAAACACTGAATGTGAGGGTGAATCTGAACTAATCTCTGTTACATGGGAACCACATAACAATAAAGGCAAACCAGAAATAAGTTCCGTAATTTTATACTTCGATGCAAAGGAGAAATTTATTATCCAAATAGATTTTGAAAGCTCAGATATGACAATAAATCTCAAGAGATGTTACGATTACTTAATTGCAGAGATGGAAGAAAGCGGTATCTTTAATCTCCATGAGTATGGAAATGCCTGTTATTAGGAATGGATAAAAATCTAATTCCTGCTTTTCTATTTTTTATTACTACCGAAAAATGAATCTAGAGTTGGTTGTTTTTTCTGATCTTCTGCTTTTTTCATTGCCTTTTCTAAAGCATTTCTTACCCTGGTTTCTGAAAAACCTCTTTCTCTAGTAAGAAAATCAACCATTTCGTCAACCTTCGGATGGTGCCACTTTAGATTATAATCAGTTGTTATTAGTGGTTCCAGAAATAATTTCCTAACATTATCTATATCGAAATCAATTACTGCTTTAGACATATTAGGTAGTTCCAATATTTTTTCAATAGACTTATTTTCTTTTATCAATTTCAAAGCTGTTTTTGGTCCAATGCCTGACACTCCAACTCCTTCGGGATTGAAATCAGTACCTAATATGATTGCTAAATCTATGAGTTCTTCTCGAGTTATTTCAATAGCATTCAAACTTTGTTCCAATTCAATTAACTCCGGTTTGACTTCAACATAAACATTTTTTCTTGGAAGTTTACGTTTTCCTGATAATGTTAAATTTCTAGCTAACCTTGGTGTGCCAAATAGAAGACTATCATAATCTTGAGAACAACTTGCCCAAACATCGCCTTTTTTAGCCATATAAGCTGCTTGCCCTTCACCCTCAGAAGGTGCTTGAATTACTGGAACACCCATCAATTCCAAAAGTCTCTTCGCATCATTTATCATGGGTGATGTTAACCGCGCAGTTCTTTGGGCATATCTTTGAGCTAATTCCATATCTCCTCTTTCTAATGCCTCTTCATATGCAATATCTGCTTCTTTTTTCCCTTTTTTTCGTTTTAAGATTTCTTTTGTTTTTTCCTCTGGTGGTTTGCCATCAAATATGAAAACAACTTTTACTCCTTTTTCAATAATACTAGACACTCGATATAACAATCCTGAAAGATGACTAGTAACATTTCCATGCTCATCGGTAAGAAGACTTCCATCAGATTGACGAATTCGAGTTAAAAATTGATATAGAATATTATTTCCGTCAAAAGCAACCGATTTATCTGAAAAGAACTCAAAATTAACTTCTTTTCTATCTGGAAATAAATCTCCTAATTTAGTTACACCCATGATAGTTTCCTCAAATATATTTTTAAGATATTATTAATAATTAGCTAAATTATATAGAGAATTTAAAACTTAATTATAACATAAAAGTATTTTTTATTTTAAGAGGATTTCCAGATGCCTGATAAAACCATAGAAACTGAATATAACAAATTGATTCGTGATAAAATACCTCTATTAATTGAAGCAGAAGGAAATGAAGCAATATACCGTACTATAGATAATGATTCTGAATACCTCTTTTATTTAGGACAAAAATTCATAGAAGAATCAATCGAATTTGCTTCAAAACATGATTTATCGGAACTAGCAGATATTTTGGAGCTAATCTATTCAGTTTTAGATTTACAAAATGTTTCATTTAAAGAATTAGAGAATATTCGACTTGAGAAGAAAAATAACCGTGGTGGATTTGAAAAGAGACTTGTTTTGCTGAAAAAGAAACTAAAACAATAGTTTTTTTAGAATCAGAAGAATACTTTCACTTAACTCTCTTTAACAAATTCTCTTTTACAATATCATAGCTCTTTCTAAAATTACTAAATGCCAATGATATAGAAGAGAGAACTAAGAATATTTGAAGCATGAATTAAAGGATCTTTCCTTCAATAGCATTTGTGCTATCATTTAGTTCATTTAGGAACTTCTTGAGCTGGCTATCAACCTTCATTCGGAATTCTTGCCAATTCTCCTCTTCCTTTCTTGGTACATCCTCCCAAGTAAAAGTGAATTGATTTACATCTGGTCTTTGACTTTGAGCTAAGTTGTATACTTTAACATTTACCGCTTTCAAAAGTCTTGGATCATCTGTAAAACAATCAGCAAAATATTCCAAAGTATAGGTGATAAATTGACTGCTCTTAATCTTATTATAAAATTCTTCTCTACTATCCATTATTCTCTTTATGCCAATATTGTATCTCAATGGCATTTCAACGATAGTTGTCATACCTTTTCACCTGCTACCATGCTCAGTATCCTTATACACCCCCTCCCCTTGATTTCCAGTGGAACTATTCCTTTCAGGGAGACGGTCGATAGGATACCCTAAGCCTATATTGATTAAATATATAATATAATTACTCATCTATAAGTATTTCGGTTTCTCTATATAAATAAGGTAATATCTAAATGATACACCAATGATATATACTTTTAAATAGAAAGTTATTCTTTAATATAATTACAAAAGAAAAAAATAAGTGGTGTAACAAAAAATGATTACAATTCAAGAAACCCAAGACAAATTATTAGACTTGATTAATTCAAGACTCTCAGTGAGACAATTAGCAACTCCTGGAGTGCAGGGACCTATGAGAATCCTTGGCGAAAGAATGTTAAACATGTTTGCAGGGCAAATGATTACAGACTCAATGATGGCTGAACAAAAAGAAGATATAAAAGATGAATTACTCGAGACAGTTATGAGTTCACTAGCCTTAGCAGGACTACTTGGTATAGATTTGCAACAAGAATTATTAGATGCAATATCATTGCTCGAGCAAGTTACTGCAGAAGGAGCTTAAATTTAATAACAAAGATTTTTTAGTTCCTTCTCAGCTCTCTTTCTAAATATTTCTAAACAAAAGAGATGTTCTTAAATTTAAAATTACTAGTAATTTTTGATTTACTTGATTATTTTCGCTTAGCAAAAAGCTTTTAGTAAGAAGGTAAAATAAATATGGGTAAACAGATTAACTAGTTGAGATAATATAGAGGGAAACAATTTGGCAGACAATATTACTGTTCCGATTAGAATGTTGGTATTCTCCTCTCCGGATTGTTATGCTTGCCCTGAAGTAGAAAGAATCGTGCATAAGCTAGTAGGTTCTAGTATGGCTGACATTTGTCATATTAGTAAAATCGATGTTGTTAAAGAACCAAAAATAGCTGAAAAATATGATGTTAGAATGTTACCAACTATAATGATAGATGATGATATTGTTTTACAAGGTTTAGTCGGTGAAAGTGATATTCGTGATGTTTTATGGGAGAGAGTAATTAGTTCTATAATAAAGCGAGAAAAAACATTTGATGTTAGAAAGGAGGCTTTACTGTATATCAGTAAGAATAGTTTCGATTCAATTATGAATGAGGAATTCATCCGACCATATATAGGTGATTATATACATGTCGGAGTTATGCAACAAATGATTGTTTCATTAGTTGCTTTAGATCCTCTTGTACCAAATCTTTTATATCAAGCTGGAAGGGATGTAGGACTTTATGGTGTTGGGACTTATTTGATGATTACATTAAATCCCGATATAGGCACAGAATTTCGTGCAAAAGAAAGATTTGAAGAGGTTATGAAGGGATTAGTAAAATATTTTTCAGATAATGAGTCTATTTCAATTCCAATGAAATTAGCTGAATCAGCTCAGATAGTAAAAGTCGAACCTGATCTTGCTATATTACGTATTGAAGGCCTTGCAAGTGCAAGTGGTTCACCATTTGTTGGAGAACCTTTGTGTCATTTTTCTGCTGGTGAAATTGCAGGAATTACTGAAGCTTTAACGGGTCGAAATGTTGTTGTTCATGAAAAAAAATGTGTTGGAACAGGTTATGATTTTTGTGAATTTGAAATAACAGTATCAGATGAACCAATTAGCAGAGATCTTGAAGAACATCAAGAGGAATATGTTGTAGAAGATCGTAGTCAGCACTTTCAAGGTATTTTGCATGACATATCTACAAGATTACATGAATCTTTTATTAGTCCTAAAGATGTTTTCAATAGGGGATCTATTGGGAATGAAGTACATTTCACAAAATTACAACAGGCTATCGTTACTCTAAGGATGACTGACCCATACTGTGCAGCCTTACTTTATTCAGCAGGAAGAGAATTAGGTATTTTTGGACCTGGTAGAGATATTCTTCAAAGATTTTTAGAAGATGAAAATTACTCCTGGCCTTTAAATCTTGAACAAGCATTAAAAGTTATTAATAAATTCTTTCATTTTGGTATGATACAAGCAGCTAAAGAAAGAGCAGATGTGAAAATTATAGATGACGGAGGTCAATTGAAGATACGAATCGATGAATGCGCAATATCCTCAGGTGCAACTGATTCTGGAACAACATTTTGTGATTTTATTGCTGGGTATATAGCAGGACGAATTCAAATTTTAACAAATAGGGACTGCATTGTTAATGAAACTCATTGTCATGGATTAGGCGATAAATATTGCGAATTTGAAATTGAATTCGTTGATTAAATCAAAAATAAAATTTAGGAGAAATTAACTATTAGTTCTGATAATACTCAAACCAAAGTAAAAGTAGGGGATAAAGCTCCTCTTTTTTCATTAAGAAAAGAGTCAGGGGAAGAAGTAAAACTTGTAGATTTTATAGGTAAAAAAAATATTGTTCTATATTTTTATCCAAAGGATTATACTGCTGGTTGTACAGCTGAAGCTTGTTCATTTCGTGATAGATATGAATTATTTGTGAAAGCTGGAGCTGAAGTGATTGGGATTAGTGGTGATTCAATAGAATCACATAGCGAGTTTTCAACAACCTATAATTTACAGTTTATACTCTTAAGCGATGAAGATAATAAAGTAAGAAAATTATTTGGAGTAGGTTCAACTTTGGGAATAATCCCAGGTAGGGTTACTTACATTATTGATAAAAATGGAATAGTGAGACATATCTTCTCTTCACAATTTAATCCAAAAAAGCATGTAGACGAATCTTTGAAAATTTTGGACAAACTAAATAGCGAAAAATGAATTGCGATTGAGAAAAATTGATAACTTATCTCAATAATTATAATTAGGAAACAACATTTAAATTATAGTAAATCCTTTCTCAAGAAAAATAGAGGTCGATTATTTCCAATGTTTGCTAAAAAATCTGAACCACTTTTACTAATAACTGCAACGTTAGCTGTAATACCAATGTTCTTTGTTCCACTTTCATTATATGTATTAATTCCCTTCATATTTTTCGTTATTGCTACAGTATTTTTATTGTATTTTTTTAGAGATCCAGAAAGAATTGCACCAGATGAAGAAGGAATAATAATTGCTCCTACCGATGGTATTGTAAGACAAAAAATTAAACAAGAAGATGGTTCTTTACTTATTCAAGTTGAACTTTCAGTTTTTAATGTGCATGTAAATCGAGCTCCTATTGACTGTAAAGTGGTTGCTTTGTGGAAAGAGAAAGGTACTTATTGGCCAGTATGGTTTAAATCGCATTATTCTACAAAAAATGCTCGACAGCATTTTGATTTAGAAACAAATGAAGGATTCACTTTTCGATTAACACAAATTTCAGGGATATTTGCTTGGAGATGTGTTAGTTTTATTTCCAAAGGTCAAAGCGTTAAAAGAAATGATAAAATTGGTATAATTCGATTTGGATCAGCAGCAAATGTTATTTTACCAAAAGAGAGTGGATATGAACCTACTGTAAATATAGGTGATAAATTACGAGCCGGGGAAACAATTATCGCACGAAGAAAGTGATAATATGGCAAGTGCGGAAGAATCCACTCAATCCGACAGTGAAGTTTTAGAAGAAAAAACTGAAGAAGGAAAGAAATGGGAAGCACCTGAATTTCCTAAATATGTAAAAAAATTTTTTGCCTTTTTAGCAAATTTCATCACTACTTTAAATTTCGCGAGTGGTGTAACTGCAATTATTCTAGTTTCAATTGATCCTAGAAATCCAATCTATGTTTTATGGGCAGCGAGATTAATATTATTAGCAATAATATTTGATTTCTCTGATGGTATTCCTGCAAGATTAGCAAAAAAAGAACCTGGTTTTTTTGGGATAGTTGTTGATTCAGTAGCAGATACTGTTTCTTTTGGTTTAGCACCTGCAGTTATGATTTCATTAAGTTTGCCATTTTCTGGTGTAAGTACAGCTCATTTCATCTTAGCAATTTTTTCTATTATCGTTGGAGCTTATTTTGGTTTCTGTACGATTTTTAGACTAATTAGATTTACAAAATCCCCCTCAAAGAAATGGTTCAAAGGGATTCCTGCACCAGGAGCAGGTTGTGCTGCAGCGTTATATATTATAATTAAATTATACATTGAAGAAATTGTATTTTCAGACTCAATAGTTACTCCTATTATTGGATTAATAATTATGGTATTCACTGGAACAATGATGATTGTAAATTTCAGATACCCAACAACAAAATTACGAAAGAATTTTTTGGAAATATTTCTACTGGGATTAACAGCTATTACTATTGTTTCATTAACCATAATTCCATTACAATATATTATCATACCTGCTGGATTGATGGCAGGATTAACTTGTCTGTACGTTTTCTATGGACCATTCTATCTCCTAAAACATATGTTGGAAAGAGCAAAGGAAGTAAATAATTATTAGTTGCCTTAAAACAAAGGTTTTCAAATACTATTATATCCATTATTTAGAAAAGAATATAGAATTTGGTGGAAAAAATGGATTTTCAACGAATAGCCCCTTCGTCAGCTCTCGATGATTTAAAAAAACCTAAAATACAATCTTCAGGGATTGCTGGTTTTGATCAAACTATAGGTGGTGGGATTCCTGATGGATCATTAATACTCCTTTTAGGAGAGCCTGGATCTGGACACGAAATTTTCGCTTTACAAATGCTTTATGAACAAGCAAAAGCTGGACGAAAGATTTTTTACGTTTCTGTAGATAAGCCTCCTTCTGAAGTAGAATTGGAAATGGTTACTTTTGGATGGAATATTGATACTTACAAATCAATTGGTTCTTGGACTTATATTGATGCTTATAGTGCTAAATTTGCTAGTGGAGATGATTCCTCACCTGTAATTTCTTGGGATAAAGGATTACTCAATCTCCTTAGAACGAAATTTCTCAACAATGTAGCAAAATCAGCACAACCATTTACTATTATTGATACTCTTTCACATCTTTTATTAGATTATGATGAAGATCAAGTGAGAGATTTAGTTGAAAATTTCACTACTAATGTTGTTAGAAAAGTAGGTGGAGTTCATATTTTATTGATGGTAAAGGGATTGCATGATCCCAAAACAGAAATTTTATTTAGCCATCTTGCAGACGGTGTAATTGATTTCTATCTTAGAGAACGATCAGATCAACTTCAAAGAACATTTCGAGTAAGAAAAATGAGAAAAGCAATTTATGATACTCGATTATATCCAGTAAATCTTGAAGAAGATGGATTACAAATTGAAACTGCTAGAAGATTATAAGATTATTTTCTAGCTTTTATTTTTCTTTTATTTTGAAGCTTTTAAGTAATAGTGAACCTTTTATTTTAAGAATACAAAAGGATTAGTAATTAGCATTAATTACTTGATGCAAAGTAGTAATTTGAGGAATAACCAGTGGTTGAAAAATCCATACCTTGGACAGAATTATATCGTCCAAAAAACCTTGGACAAGTAGTAGGAAATGAGGACGCAATAATTGCCTTAAGAGACTGGTTTGATGAGTGGTCTCCCCAAGCCAAACGTAAAGTTGCAATTTTACATGGTCCAGCTGGTACTGGTAAAACTAGTAGTGTAATTGCTTTAGCATCCGAACGAGATTACGAGTTAGTAGAAATGAATGCGAGTGATTCTCGAAATAAAGATGCAATATTACGAATTGCAGGAAGTTCTGCAAAAGAAGGAACATTAGTAAATGGAGCAAAAGGAAAACGAATTCTTCTAATAGATGAAGTTGACGGTATAGCTGGTAGAGAAGATCGAGGGGGTGTGAAATCACTAATAGATGTAATAAAGGAAACTTCTGTTCCAATTATTTGTACTGCAAATGATGCTTATAATGAGAAATTAAAGGCGTTACGAAAAGAAGCAAAGATAATAGGTTATCGACCTGTCCATCCTGAATATATTGTGAAAGTATTGAAAAAAATAAGCCAAAATCAAAAACTCACAATACCAATTGAAGATTTGCAATTTATAGCAGAAAATGCTTCAGGAGATTTAAGAAGTGCTATAAATGATTTAGAAGGAATGGCTTTACAGCTAAAAAAAGGCAAAGTAACAGAATTAGAACTATTAAAACCCTATAGAGATCAAACAAAAAACCTCGATGAAGCGTTAACAGCGCTTTTTAAATCAAAAAGATTTATGGAAGGAAAACATGCTATTGATGGTTTAGATATTAAATATGATGAATTACTTTTATGGATTTTTGAAAATGCATACATACACACTAGTAAAAAAAATCTAGTAGAAGTTTATGAAACACTTGCTGCTGCAGATCGTTTCTTAGGAAGAATATCAAAAAGACAAAGCTGGATATTGCTCAAATATTTCTTTGATTTAGTTTCTGGGGGAGTAGCAGTTTCATTTGATAATCCAAAATCAATGAAACAACATGTTTTCCCACAGAAAATTGGTATGTATGCACAAACAATGTTTTCAAGGGCATTAACAAAATCAATTTCAACAAATATAGCTGAAAAAATACATGTTTCAACAAGAGCAGCACAAACTGAATCTTTGTATTTAGTTGAAGAGATAATTAATAGTAGTATTGGTGATGCAGCAAAAATGGCTTATTGGTTAGAATTAGATGATAACCAAATAAAATCACTTCTAGAAAAACCTGAGTCATTGAAAAAAATTAAACAAGTTATAAATGCTTATGAAGAAGAACGTATTAAAAAACAAACCGAAATGGGGCAGTTACATTATTCAAGATTTGATAACCCAGGTGATGATTGGACTAAGATACTTGAAAAGTGGGAAAAAGTGAAAGCTGAAAAATTAGAAGAAGAAATTGCAAGAAAAGAAGAAGAAAAGAGGAGGAAAACAGAGGAGAAAAAAGTTAAAAAGAAAGCTGCAGCATCCAAAGCAAAAAAGGAATCAGAAAAAATCAAACCAGAAAAAGAGAAAGAAGAAAATAAGCAAGCTTCTCTAGATCAGTTTTTCTAAATTTATTTAGCTCTTTTAAAAGGAAATCCTAAGAGGAAACTATGAAAATTGAAATTCCTCGAGGGATAATTATTAGATCAAATTCTGAAATTTATGATGGTAACAATTCTCAAATTAAATTTTGGGAAAAATTAAATGAAATTTTTCCTTATCAAAATTATCGTAAAGAACAATTTGATATAATTTCTGCGATTCAGAATGAGTCTAATAAAACATTACTAATTGATGCTGAGACTGGAGCTGGGAAAACTGCTGCTGTTCTATCAGCTATTCTAAGTCGAAAACAATCTGGTGAGAGAATAATTATTTTCACAAAAATGCTAGGGCAAATGGATGCCTGGTTTAGAGAATTAGGCCTAATTAATGATTTTAATAGAAAAATAGGTAACCAATCATATACTATGGTTCCATTAGTAGGTAGAAGTAATTTATGTCATTTGATAACTAGGGATATAAAAAAATTGTTCAATCAAATAGGGTGTTCATTATTTGATTGTCATTATCAAAAAGCATTCCCTATGATGCGAAATGATTTTGGAACTAATGAAAATTATTCTCAACAAGTACTTTCAGAAATTCGTGAAAGCTTGAAAAAAGGTGTTGGTCTTTCAGAGATTCTGTGGATATTAGAAAATAAAATTGACAATTATGGTTGCCCTTATTTTGCTTTAAAAACAACTTTGGAATTTGCAGAAATAGTAATTACTACCTACCCATTTTTAACTCAGCCCAAATTAAGGGAGATATTATTTGATGATATGCTCATAGATATACCTAGAACTACAATTGTTATTGATGAAGCTCATAATTTAGCTAAAGGAACGTATGCTGATTTAAGCTATAAAACTCTTGATCGTGCTTTTGCTGAGATTGGTTCACATGAAATTTTAGAAGGCCTACAAGCGTTAAGGGAAAAAGAAGGACTCCATACTTTCTATGTAAATGATACTTTATTGGATGATTTGGAAGCAAGAGGAAAACGATATCTCCTCTGGAAATTTGATAATGGTTATAGGGATATAAGCTATACCTTGAAAGTTTGTGAATTTTTGAAAAATACTGAATTTTGTTATTTAACTTCCGAGAAAAAATTCACCTTATTTCTGAAAGATCCTCGAACTATTCTTAATCCAGTAAAACATGCAAATCAACTAATTTTACTCTCCGGTACTTTAAGGCCACTAGAGGATTTCGCCAATTTTCTAGGGGTTCCTAATTCACAAAAGATAGCAATTTACTCGGAAAAATTGGGTGAGAATCGGATAATTCTTACTACCAGCGATTCGGATTTAACAATGAAATATCAAACAAGATCTAAGGATACTTATGTTAAATATAGTCAAGAGATTAAGAAATTGACTGATATTATTCCCGGTCATACACTAATTTTCACTCCAAATTATGAGATAACTGTTGTATTATCTAATTTACTGAATACTAGTTATTTTGAAAAACCAAATCAAGATGTCTCAAAATTAATCAATTCTGTGATTTCTAGTAAAGAGAAAGTAATAGTTGTTGCACCTGCTAGGGGAAAAGTATCTGAAGGGATTGAATTTGTCATTGATGACAAATCAATAATTTCCGCTGTAATTGTTGCTGGTTTACCGTATCCTCCTCCATCAAAATCATTAAGAGAAATAATTAGAGAGTATGGAAAATTCTGGGGAGAAGAAAAGGCTACAAATTATATGAATTATTTACAAGCAACAGTAACTATGAGACAATGTTTAGGGAGAATGATACGCTCTGAGAATGATATTGGTGCTTGGATAATTCTTGATAATAGGATAACAAATATGGATGTTTTTCCTAGAGCAATTGAATGTAAAAATACTGATAGAATGATTGAACGATTAATTTTCTTTTATCAACAACATCAATTGGAGTGAGAATACCTCTTTTCTTTTTATTTAGAGCTTTTAAAGCAAAATTCGACAAGTGAGTTTTGAGATTGAAATAGATTAATCAGAGGTTGCAAAATGAGAAAGAAAGCATTAGTTATTATTGCTATTTACTTAGCGCTTATTGTTCTATCTTCTAATGAACAATATAATGATAGATCTGAGACTTATCAGTTTGTTCTAGAAGATGGAGAAGATCTTGAGACAAAAATTATCGAGATACTTAATAGTAAGGAGCATACTACAAAACCATCCACTCCCCAAATGGTAACATTAGATTTAACCTCTCCTTCTTACACAAGCATATCACTTTCTGAAACAGAACCTATAGCGGAAGGAACAGAAGTAAATCTACAAAGTACAACTACTTCAATGGGAATGGGAGTTGATAGTGGTAATGTTGATTTTAAAGATCTAGAACTATATAAAGTAGAAAATGATACAACCTCTGATAGTATTTTCTCAAATAGATTTGGTATTCGAATCAATATTCCACAAACAGTTACAATCTATGGATTTCTTATTGATATAGCACCAACCATCAGAGAAGATGTTAACTTCTATATTCGGGAAAGCTTAGAGGGAACTGATCTAAAAACAGGCGTTGTTTCCGGTTACCTGGGAAATAGTGCTCAAGTTAATGATCAATTACTTCATGTTCTGTTCAGCTATTCTGCAGGAGGAGGTTCCTTAGTTTTGAGTGCTACTAATGATTATTATTTTATTCTTGAACCTTCATCCTCTAGCTCTTCAACCTTCTTTGAAATGCGTCAATCGGATAACACAATGGATGATGTTGGCGTTTTCAATTGGACAGGTTCAATTTATGAAGAAATTGTAAGTGATGTTAATATCTATTTAATTACAGACGAAAACACAATTGAAGCTAATGTTGGAGTTAATGGTAATGGAGAAGCAAGTTGTACATGGACTTCTACAGCTGTTGGAGCACACTCAATATTAGCAATGTATAAAGGTTCATTATTTTATTCTGAGAGTTTTGGTTCATGTTTAACAACTGTCATCCCTACAATGGAAACTTATTTCGTAGAATTAGAACCAATTTATACAGATTATCAAGACATTGTGAATGTAACTGCTATAGTATTAGATGATGAATACATATTAGCAAGTGACAAAACAGTATTTTTCAGTTACAGTGAAGATGAGATAATTTGGACTGATATAGGTTCAGCATTTACTAACAGCTATGGAGAAGCAACAGTAAACTATCAATTTGATGTAGAACCAGGAACATATAAAATTAAAGCTAAAGTGAATGAATTTTCTTTTAATGAAAGTGAATTATTTGTTTATCCTGAAAATCTTGTTTGGAATACCATAGACTTTTTGGGTAATTACCGGAACAATCCATTATATCCGGATGATGTTAAAATCACCGCTATGATTTTAGTAAAAGATGATGATAATGAAATTGTCTCCAATTTGGATTTTGAGTTATGGTACAAAATTGATGGAGAATATGAACGAATACCTCATTATTATAGAACAGATGCAAATGGTTTAGCGGAAATTGATTTTTCAGTAGAAGGTTTATCTGTTGGAACTTTTCTTGAAACACATTATTTTATACCAGCAGATTATATAACAAAATATATCGTAAACTCTGGTTTTGGTAATACAATAGTAGACAAAGGATATTTAGAAATTGCTTTTAGTGACTATTCTGTAATTTGGGATGATGATCTTCTTTTAACAGCTCAAATAACAACTTTAGGAGAAGGTTGGCAAAATATCAATGTAGCATTTGATTATTTTGATAATGATCAATGGAATAACATAGGGCAAGTTCTTACAAATAGTTCTGGATTTGCTGAACTTCAATGGAATAATGTAAATCTAGATGCAGGAAGCTATCCAATTAGAGCAAGAACAACTGAAAGCACACTATTTTTTGCAGAAGAATCGATAAAAACTGTTGAGATAGAAAGAAAAGGAATAATCCTCTATATAATTAATGACGGTGAACCTAAAGGAAATGGCGAAGAAATTGATCTTGAATATACAAGTACGATGAATTTAATTTTTTATGTTACTTATGAAGATGGAACTCCTATTCCAAATACTGTAATAGAAATTAAAGGAAGATTACTTGGAGATGTTTTTTATGAAACAATGGGATTTGTAACAACAAATGCAACTGGTTATGCGGTATTCAATAATTACGAAGATTTAACATTAGTTGGATATCAATATGCATGCATTGCAGAAATTGCTGATAATGGACAACACGAAGAAGATCAACTATACTTTAAACTTAATTTAATTAAGTGTAATCCAATACTAGTTGTTAGTGATCATATTGGTATGATTGGTTCCTTCTTTGAATTAACTGCTTATGTTTATAATTCAGAAGGGCTTCCTTTGATGAATGTTCAAGTACAATTCATTTTTAATGGTATGATTTATCAAGGAACAACTGACCGAAATGGTTTTGTTAGAATATTAGTTGCTCCTCAGATTCCTGCTGGGGGATACCAAATGACTTGTTTATGTATTGAAGATGATTACTTCAATACAACACAAAAAATAGTAACACTTTCTCTGAATAAAGGAATACCATATTTCACTGTATTAGATGTCAGTGTAAAAGTAAATGGTTATCTTACATTAAAGGCATATGTAGTAGATTCACTAGGAAGACCAATTTCTGGTTTGACAGTAAGAATGTCTTTTAACGGTTGGAGTGAATTATTAACAGCTGATGAAAATGGTTTAATTCAATATACTTTTTCAGTAAGTGGGCATGTAGTAGGAAACTACCTCCTTGTATTGACTTTTAATGGTGATAATACATGGATACAAGCATCTGCTACTGGAAATCTCTTAATTTATCAAAATGATTCGGAAATGGATTTACAGACAGGATCAATAATAGGGATTTATTACGAAGAAGTCTATTTTGAAGCAATGCTATTAACAGATCAAGGATTAGCTCTAGAAGGTCGATTAATAGATTTTGTAATCTTTTTTGATAATGGATCTTATCTTATTCTTGGTCAGAATACAACTGATTTAGAAGGAATTGCTAGATTAAGGACCAATTTGATTATTGTTCCTGGAAATTATTATTGGGGAGCAATATTCAAAGGTGAAATTGATTTTGGTCCAAGTTCTGATAGTAGATCGATTATTGTTGAAAAAGCATCAGTGAATCTAATTGGTTCAAATTTTGATGCTATAGTTGACTCAACAGCCTCCTTTAGTATTACGTTACTTAATCATCTAGGTTTGCCTATTGCTTATCAAATAATTGATCTCTACCTTTGGTCTGATAATTCTTGGGTTTTAATTGGTTCCTTCACCACTAATCAACAAGGAATAGCTTATTTGACATTCCATGCTCCTTCATTATTAGGTGTTTACTATTTAAAGGTGCAATATTATGGTAACGAGTTCTATAAGTCAAAATACCTGCCATTAGAAATAACAATAGTTGAACCACCACCAAAGATTTCACCAAATATGATTCTTAATGTTGATACAGATGTGATAGCTGACCATCAAATCATAGAAATAGAGATATCAATTCCAAATGCAGTAGAAGGAGCTGCTGTGGAGCTAGATGTTTATGTAAACAATGTATACACAACAACTATTTTTATTATAAATGGAATAGGAACTTTTGCTTGGAATTCATCTATACTTGGAATATTCGACATTTCATTAATATCTGTGGAAGATAGTGTTTATCTTGTAACAGTAAAAAGTATTTCAATAGAAGTAATTGCTAATGTTCCACCAGAACTCATTAGTTATTCCTTTATTGATTATTTAAGTGAAGGGGAATCATTTTACATTGAAACAGTAATTCAAGATGCTTCTGGAATTGGATCCGTATGGTTCGTTGCTAACGGAACAAAATATCCAATGGTTTTTGACAGTATTAAATATTCAAAAATTATCTTCATGTTGACTGAGGGAATATATATAACATCCATACAAGCAGAAGATGAGCAAGGTAATATCGCTTCATTTGAATTACCTCCTTTAAAAGTTCATGGAAGAAAAACACAAGTTGTAAAATATCATTTGAATTCTGCAGTAGTAGAACAAGGGACTCAATTCATTTTAGAAGCTCTTATTTATTCCGAAAAATCACTCAAACAAGTGTTTCTTATTATAAATTCAACTGAGTATCAGATGATTCTAGATTATCAAATTGATACTTTTAATGGTGTTTGGAGAATAACAGTCGATAATCTCGAGATAGGTTATTTTGAAATTAAAATCAAAATTGTTGAATCTACTGATGAAGTTTACATAAATGAAATACATGAACTATTGCTTATTATACCAAATACTCCTCTTATCAATTCTAATGAATGGTTAATAGAGTATGATGAAAATGGTGATTTTATATCGGGAAATCTTACTATCAGCTCTTATTATGGAATAATTTCTGTACAGATATGGATTGATGGTATTGAATTTACAGTTATAAAGATCGGAGAAGGTTTATACTATTACTATGGAATAGTAGACCATGCTAAAAAACATGTAATGAAAGTCAAAGTTATTGATAGCAATAATAGAATTCTTGAAAATGAATTTCCACTCACAGTTCAAACAAATCCAAAATCATTAACAGTATCCCTTGTAGTTGCAGGAATTGTTCTTTTAATTTTAATTGGTAGTGGGCTATTCATAGCTTCCAAGTTTATAAAGAAAAATCGTCAAGAGGATCTATTAGATACTCAATTAGACATTTCTGAAATAGAAGATGATGAACAAATAATAGCTGAAGTAGAAGCTCAAAGCAACGTTGATGTTTCAAGTGACATACAAATTGAGAGTGAAACAATAAATGATGATTTATTTAGAGATAATTTTGATTTATTTCCAAGAGAAAATGAATCCCCTCAGTCACAATCAATTAAACCAACTGTTACTGCTACGATGAAACAAAAGAAAGATTCAAAGAAGAAACCTAAAGTTGACTTAGTAGAAGTACCAAAAGAAGATGAAAGTCTAAAACAGGTAAAAGAATATCTTGAGAAAGTAAAAGAAGATGGCACCCTTGAATACGCTAATGGAAATGGTTCCGATAAGAATAGTGACGAGGATTTTAGAGAAACAATTGATAAATTAACTAGCTTTACAACTGAAATTGATTATAGATTATTGCCGAAAGATGAACAATTAGCGAAACTTGCTGAAGAACAGGAAAATTCTGAATCAACTGTTTTTGATCTTAAGGAAATTACAGAGGAAATTGAGCAAACATTTACCAAAAATAAATAGGGGGTACTAGAAATAATAAACGACACTTGGAAATACTTGATTGCTTTTCGCAAAAAAGGATTTAATTTGCTTTTGTTGTTTTTAGTTGTATCTTTTATTTTATCACATTTTCCATATTTGACACTAGATATTGTTGCTAATCCTCAAAAAATTACTAATAATTTATCTATAAACGATAATTTACAGGAATATTCCTTTAGTGATTTAGGATTAATAATTGAACCTTTATCGTGGTCAAATGTAGGAACATTTCAAGTAGGTCTGAATAAAACATTTGATTTAATGAATTCTGGACCAACTACGCTAGTTATTGAATATTCATCAGAGGGAGAAAAACCAGACAGTCCAGGTTATAAAATATCTGGAACATTTAATCAGATTGAATATTATGGTGAAATCTCTCGAGCAATGATTTTAGTAGATAATTCAGAAGCAAAATCACAGCTGGTTATTCCATTAAATTCCAGTGGACGAGTCTTTGCTAATAATTTAAATCTTACAATTACTGCTAAAAACGAGCTAGAAACTGAAAATTCTGGAAGTTTAACAATACACGGGAGTTCAAAGCTACTAATAGGAGATGCTCTAGTCCCAGATAAATATGGCATCTATCAGCTAGAATTATATCCCTCAAAATTGTCAGGAAGTACTACTTTAAGTGGATCTAGATTTCAAAGTTATATTCAATTTACAATTTTTAATGAAACACTAATTTCAAATGGAAATTATAATCTTATTTTTACCTATGAGTATCAAGGGGAAATAACCTATTCTATTTTCCTTTTTGATGAACAAGAAGATGCTTTTCAAATAAAGAAAGCAGAAATTAGTGAAGATATGTTTAATGCTTCTTCTGCAATTGAACCTAATTTAGGTTTAAACATTTTTACTCTTGAACTAGCAATTTATAGCGATAATCTTTGGTCAGAGAATTTTAATTTAACTTTCACAAGTTGCTTTCTGGTAATAGAACCCACCAATTCTGGATGGGGTTTTGATAATTTAGTAATACCATTCTTTAATTGGCCAAATTACCCAATGGTTGGTATAATTATTTTGAGTGTATGGATACTTCCGTATAGTGTACTGAAATATCGAGAATGGAAAAAACTTCCCGGAGAAGTTGAGATTAATTTCTTTGAAGATGATGATAGCTTCAATGTTTTAGATCCTGAGGGATTATCTGCGGGAGATGATTTTGACGTAGACGATAATTTTGATTTTGAGGAGGAAATATAAGTATGAGCAATGAACAAGCTGCAATATCATTAGAAACACAAAACAACATTATAACAACAACAGAAGAGAAAAATACTATTAATGCTAGTAATTTTCAAGAGAAATTTAGTAGAATACTAGCTTATTTAAAACCAAATATCTTCAATGTTATTATTACATTTGTAATTTTCTTAGTATTATTGTTAGCTACTAAAAAATTAGGTGTTTCTTTTCTTGTAGGAATTTCTGTGTATATTCTCGTTGCATTTGCTCTTCTGCCTTTTATCAAAACTAAATTTGGAGATAAACTTAACTTGAATATTATGGAATCAAGTAAAATAAGAACCCAAATTATCGAAACGACAAGTAGATCTACAGTCTTAATTAAACAAAATAAGCATCTAATTGGTATTTCATTGTTAAAGATTGAATGGTCTTACACTATTGTTCCCCTAAATAATATGTGTGATTTCATGCAAGAAGAGGGAATTCAAATTCAAGATTGTCGTGAAGGTTGTTATCTTGTAATTAGAAAAAAAACAGATCATAAAAGAACTGGAAGCTTAGAAGAACAAGCTAAAAAATTGATTAAAGAAATAGACAAAACAATTCTTTTAACAAGGAAGAAATTCGACATGGAATTTGAAAATATGCATTTGCATCTAATAAAAGGACAAGATAATATTTTGACCATTTTAAATTTAGGTTTACTTCCCTATAAATTCAAAGTTTATCAAGAAATGTCTGATGAAGATTTTGAAAATTTAAGAGAATCAGCATTTGAAACACAAAAAAACAATGATGGTGAGGTTGAATATTCATAAAAGGTGAAAAATTATGGCTTTGGAAACATTCGATATATTAGTTCTCTATAAAGCAATTGAATTAGTATTATTATTCTGGTTGCTGGGATTACTCTTTAAATGGGTATTAACATTCATTTTTGGTGAAAAAGGTGCCAAGATAATCGGTTTTATAGGTTATGCAATAAATTATTCTTTGAAGAAATTTGTTCTTACAAGGTTATTTAAAATTGAGGTTCAAGAAAGTGATCCATTCAAGTTATCCTTCAAACATGAAGAAACAAAAAGATGGGATATTCTTTTTACTTCATTAGTTCTTATTCCTATGGGTATTGGTCTTTTCTTAGGTGTGATTGTTGGTACAATTGGACTTTTACTCGAGAGCGATTTAGTTATTTTATCTATTTTCCTTTATATTGCTGGTTTCTTTATAGCTGTCAATTCTATTCCATCTTATCAGGATATAAAAGAAATTACAGATTGTTCAGGGAGATCAATAATTATCTGGTTTGTGATTGCATCATTACTATGTGCTCTTTTCGCAGCTGTAACAGTACCTTTTATTGATACATTAGGAATAATCTTATCAGTTATCATTGGTGTATTTGTTACTTCACTACTTACCTTTTATTTACCTTTTATATCAGATAGAATGACAACAGAGGAGAGTTCTTCTTTAATTGGTGGTACAATTGATCTCGACGGATGAAAAGGTGAATATTTTTACCAGGGATTCAGAGAGAGAATTTATAAAAAGTGGAAAAGTGACCCATGTATATGGTCCGCCAAAAGTTGGCAAATCGACTTTATCTGCAGTAATAGCATTTGAGTTAGCTCTTTTGGGTAAGAAAACGATAATCATCTCAACAGAAAGACCAATCGAAATACGAATGGAATCTATGGTAGAAGCAAATGAAAGGTATAGTAACGATTTGCTACAAAATATTCTAACTGCCGATATCTTGACAATTGATGAGTTAATTCAAACAATAGAGCAAGGTTTAGAGAACTATATAGAAGACATCGATCTAATTATTATCGATTCTTTGACTTCTGGTTATCGAACAAAAGCAGGACCAATTATGTTGACTCTTTTAAGGAAAATATTGTCTTCCTTACAATCAATAGCAATCAACAATAACAAAGCTGTTATGTTTACAAATCAAGTAGCAGCAAAGATGGATGAATCAAATAATTTTCGACCAGTTGCTTCAGCTTCAACAAGAACATATAGTGATATAACAATTAGATTAAATCGTAAAAGTGACAACAGCACGGAAATTTCCTTTGAGGATATAAATGGTGAGGAAGAGGAAGTTTTAGATTCATTTACAATAACAACTGCTGGAATAGAGGATATAAATTTCTTTCTCGAAATTAGTTAATTATTGTTAAAATCTTGGTTCACTAAATCGACTAATTTCTTACTCTTTTTAGGTCCAATTCCTTCAATTTGTGCAATTTCTTCTTCAGTTGAATTAACAATTCTTTTGATAGAACTTAATGATTCCAACAATCTTGTTGCTAATGTTCTGTTAAAACCGGGAAATGAACTAATTACTTGAATTGCATTTTGGTTAGGATTAGAAATCCGCATTGCTTTCCTGATTAATGCTTTTCTTTTTTTAGTTGTTTGCTCTCTTATAGCTATTCTCCTTAGAACTGCTGCTGTTTCTTCTGAATTTTGTGTTTGAATTACTGAAACACCAAAATCAATCATAAAAGAAGCTAATGCTCCTGCAATTGCTTCAGGATGGATACCCCCTGATGGAAATCCCTCTATTAATAATACTGGAATTTGATAAGCATTTGTCAAAGCACCTAATTGTTCAAATAATCTTCCATCAATGATTGACGAAAGAAGATCTTCACCCTTCTTATACTCTACAGCTACTCTGTCACTAAGAATATAATCTCCACTGTCTAGCTGTTTGAAGTCTAAGTCAATTCCTGCTTTTTTCAAATAAAATAATATTTTGCTATTTTTCTCTCTGCTATCTACTATAACTTTCACTATTTCTTCTTCGTCTTTCTTAGATTTAATGTCTGATTTCTCTTTTTCCGATTTCTTTTCCTGTTTCCATTTTTCTGCATCCTTTAGTGCTATTTTAAATGATGCGAGTTTTTCATTTTCTGATAATTCCTCATTATTTTCATTATCTTCTTCTTCTACGGATAAGGCATTTTCTTCAAACTCCTCATCTTCTACTTCTTCATCCTGAAAACCTGTTTGTGAAGAATTATTATCAGTTGGAGCAAAAGCTCTAGTTTCTTCACTAGGACCTTTTTGTAACTCTTCTTTCAACCAATCGATATCATATAATAGATAATTCATTTTCCTCTCTCGAGCATTTGAAACATAATGAGCTGTTGTATCTATTGTATGATGAGTTGTTAATATTATTACATTCCCTTTCTTTTTTCGACCTGTTCGTCCTGCGCGCTGGATCTTACGAATTGCAGAAGCAGTTCCATCATAAAATATCACAAGGTTACATTCATCAACATCAAGACCTTCTTCTAAAACACTAGTAGAAACCAAGATGGGAAATCTATCATTTCTAAATGCTTCTAAAATAGCTATCTGTTTTTTCTGAGATATTCCGGCATTTTTCCCTTTACTTTGTCCAACAAAAGGTCTTGCTTCATATCCCCTTTCTTTTAATGCATCACTAATTGCATAGCAAGTAGCTCTTAAATTACAGAAAATAAGAACTCGAGAATTAATCAAATCTACTCTATCTAAAATATCAATAAGGTGTAACAGTTTTGGATGTATTATACCTTGGTCTTTGAGAAGTTTGATATTATCAACCATTGATCTAAATTTTTCTAAATTAAAAAGACCCTTTATACTTTTGCTATTTTTCTCTTGCCAAGTCTCAATCAATGAATAAGCACTGGGAATTCCTTGGCTTTCGAGAGTCTCTCGTAAAATCTGAAGATATACCAATCTATTACAAGCCATTATTTCTAAGTAATTAGCTCTAAAATTTGTTGAGAGCTGTTTTTTAATTTCTAATAATTCCCCTTTGTAAAGATAACTGAAATTTTTTTGTGTATAACCTTTAGTACGCAGGAATTCTACTTCTCGTTCACCTAAACAATTGGCTATTTTAAGAATTTCTTCAAATTCTAACGGAAGTGGAACTTCAATACGTTCTAATTCTACTTCTTGAATATACTGTCTAACTTCAGGATCAACTTTTGATCTACTTTCAACCTCTTCAATGAATAGATTTTTACAAACTTCAAGAATTCCTTCTCTATTTGTTCCAGGTGAAGCAGTTAAAGCAATCATCCTAACTTTTGGATTCATTTTGTATAAAATATCTGCAATATAGACATAATCATAATCGCCTCTTGCTCTATGTGCTTCATCAAAATATGCTAATTTACATTTTTTCGGATCAAGATAGTCATGAATAATATCATTTCGAATTGTTTGAGGCGTAGCAATAATAATCCATGCATCTTTAATTAATTTCTTTCTAACAACAGGTGGAACTGCTCCTGAAAGTTCTATTATTTTATTTTTAGGAATTTTTAAAAAATTCTGTAAGGATTTTACATGTTGATTTACCAATGGTTTTGTAGGAGCCATTATAAGAACATAGTTGCCATCACCATTCACTTGTTCATTTTGAAGGAGATAAGCAATATGAAGAATAGAGATCATAGTTTTACCAGTTCCTGTTGGTAAAACAACTAGAGTATTTTTATTGATACATGTACTTAGAATAGTTTGTTGAAATAACCTTGGTTCAATACCTTCTTTTAAATAAGGATGAGTGATAGATTGAGCTTCTGCCAAATGATTCCTCTCGAGAGTTTCATTTCCTTATAAGGTAATGTAGAATATCCTATTTAAGCAGCTAAATTTTGATTTTAAAAAATAATAATAAGAAATCATTTGTCTTTTAGCTACTTTTAAAGAATTTTTTCAGTAGTATTATGAGGAAGTGCTAATTGATAGAACAAGCGTCTACTAGTAGAAACTCTAATCCAGTAAATGGTGTTGATTATAAGGTTTTCAGTAATAAAAAATCAAAAATGCATGATTCTATATTGGTGCACCATCAACCTGAAAACAAAACCTATTCATTACATGCTTATGCTTTAATTGTAACTCCAAAACAAAATGATTTTCAAGGTAATATAGTAGATCTCAGAAAAAGTGCAAAACGAGATATTTCAAATCCTTTCAAAGTAATTGCAGATCAAAGACAAGGTAGTTTATCATTTTCTCGTTATTTTATTAAAAATCCTGATGAGAAAAAATATTTGGAAAAATTGAAAGAAAAATATCCTGATAAAAAGAATATTACAAGTAAAAAGTACTTCCCCTCACTACTTTTACTAGTAGCCCATTATTGTGATCATTATTGCTATTCGAACCAGTTATCTAAAGAACAAATAGAAATTAAAATTCAGGAATCACTGATAGATTTTGATCAACTTATACAAGAAGATATTCATCAAACATTAAGAACAATTGGTAAACCGCTCTATTTGAAAGGACTGAATAGCATAATAAATTACCACATTTCTCGTGAAATACCTGAAATAATATTAAAGACATTAACTGATGACAAAAAGATCCATCCTACAACTAAACAATACAAATTTTCACGGTTAATTCCTCCTGTTGAAGGAATGCGGAAAGAGATGAATGAACAAGAACCTCTTTTCAATAAATATCCTGAACCATCTGCTATTACACAAATAGTTCAAAGTAATGATATGATGCTTCCAATTTTTGAAAATAGATTTCCAATAGTTATTGTTGGTGAACCTGAAATAAGAAGAAACGTTGTTTTAAATCTACTAAATACTGCAAATGCGCGTTTCTTAATCTTTGATCCAAGTGAAGATTATGGTAGGTTGGCAATGATTAATCCTCGAATTAGGGGCTTCCTTTTAGGATCAAATTATTTGCTGAATATTATTAACACAGAAGGAACGAGTATAAGAGAACAAGTTTACGCATATTGGTTTTCAAAAATTATCGGTTATATAGCTGGTTTAAGAACTGAATTAGAAAAAACATTAGAAACTTATTTACTAGGAGTTTATAGAGATCCAAATAATAAAAGTAAAACTGAATTAAGATTTCAAAGATTTGCTAATCAAGAAATCACTTCTGAAGTAACAAAAATGGGGAGAAATGAGGCTAGCACCATTACAAATGTCCTCTATCCTCTTGGTACATATCAAGAAATATCCATTATGACAAGAGTTGGAAGAACACAATCATTAGAAACACTTTTTGAATCAAAAGGTTCAATTCTACAGTTTTCAAAAGATGATGATCAATTAACAAAAATCTCTTATCTTTTTACTTTATTGAAACTTCGCAGTATACAAAATGATGACCCAAAAATCTTGGTTTTAGAAAATCTTGACAACATTATAACAGATGAAAGAAGACAAGATGAAAATTTAAGCAATCTAATTCTTGGTTTGATGGAGAAATATCATCTAATTATAGGCATTCGTTCTCCTTCAAAAATCAAAGAATTGTTCAAAAATACACGGACTAAAATCATTAATAGATTAAAAATCTATGAAGATCAAAAATTACTAGAAAAAGAGTTCAATTTTTCTAATCGAGATATTCAAGGATTAAATAAATTGACAGATAGAGAGTTTCAAGTATTACTCCCTGAATTCGCAAAACCAAATTTAATCAAAATTAGTCCTATGCCAGAGAGCAAAATGCGTATAATAGTTGATGAATATGAAAAACAAAGTTCATTGCGAATATTACAATCAGACGATTATCTTAGAAAAGATGGAATACCTCCTGAAATTCGTAAAGCATTGTTCTCCTTAATTCATGTTTTAAAAGAAAAACCAAAGAAAATGTTGCCAATAGAAGGAATCGAGAAAATCATTAGAAACGTGCCAGAAGTTGATATAATTCGTGCAAAAGAAATTGCCAAAGCAGAGGCTTTTGTTAAAGTTGTTGAAAGTTCATCAGATGATTCAGAAGAAGTTATCAATCTCTTTAAATTAACAGAAATTGGAGAAGAATTTTACAATAATTATTTAGCACTTCAGGAAAGAATACCCGCAATCTCTTTAACATCACTTGCAACGGAAAAGGATTTTGAAAAGAAAATATATTCAATATTATCAAATGCAAAAGATTTGATAGAAAATTTGGAGTATAGTGAAGCCATTGATAAGATGCTTGATATAGCTACTAGATTACTAGCAATTCTACCAGAAAATGAACGATTTATGACAGGAAAGAATGCTGCACTTCTTTTGGATCATTGGTCAAATCTTTCAACATTAAAAGAGGTTGGTTTTGAAAGTAAGGTAGAGAATTATTATCAAGAATTCTCACAACTAGTAACTAATGCCCTAAAGACAATCAAACATACCATTATTGATGGCGGCGGTATAACTGTTGCTGTAGAAAAAGAAAGAATTCCTCTTGAAAAATCTGTAAAAGAAGAGAAGAAAATTAGAAAATCGAAAAAAGATGATGATGAATATGAATTTGATTTTGATATTTTTGATGACGTTGAATCATCAAATAAGAATCAAAAAGCTGGTTCAAGGAAAGAGCAATTGGAAGTAGATGACACTGCAACTGAAGATTCATCTAGTAAATTTCTAGCTGCAACTGATGATTTACGATCAGCAGGTATGTCTCATATTGATTCTAATGGTGAAATATTCAGCCCTAAGAAGAAAAAGAAATCTATCCAATCTAAAGAAAAAATAATCTATGATCCATTTGAACCGGAATCTGATGAAAAATCAGTAATTGATATTTATTTTGAACAACAAAAGGAATCAGTTGAAACAGTAAAAGAATTGCTAATGAAAAATATTGCAAAAAATTTAGCTGTTTCTGAGATTGACGATGAGGAATTTATTTGGCACTGTCTAGCATCAAGATTCAATGGAAAACTCGAAGATGGTTATACAATATCAGAAGTAGTTACCACCATTAAAAGATTAACAAAAGATGTTCAACAAGAAGCTCTGATATCAGAGGAAACAATAAAACGATTAGAAAAATTGATAAAAAATCCAAAATTAATGGATGAGAAATTAATCAATGACCTAAAACAATACATTGAAGATAAATAACAATCACTTAATTTTCTTATTAAATAAACTGATAATTGCATTACATAATGGAAGAGGGATTTCATAATCAAGAGGTTTTACAAGAGGAGTAATAGACCCTATTGTTGATACTTTAATGATTCCAATTCCTTCTGACTTAGCTAACTTAATTTGTTCTTCATCTGTTGGATTTTCATTTTCAGCTGGGTAAGCTAAAAAAACTCTATGAGCAAAATTACGATAAATTAAAGGATGTGTTGCCCACAAACCATTCTCAACTTCAATAAAGACAATTTTATCATCTTTAACTGCTGCAACATCAATTCTTACCTTAGAAATTTCCTTGTTCGTAAGTTGTTTAATATTAAAAAAAGAATTATTTAGCACGAATTCTGTTTTTGTTTGGTAACCAAGATTTGTTAGATGATGAACTAAAACATTGGCAATTTCTCTTTCATTTAGTATCTTCTCTTCTTTTTTGTCTTCATTCTTAGTAGTAAAAGTATCACTATCCATTAGATAATCCCTTTAGAATCTTATCAACTTCAATACTAAACTAAAAAAAATTCTATATAAATTTACAAATTTCCTTTTAGCTCTTTTTAAAAGAAATTTCTTAGTAATTATCTAAGATAGCTTGTTGAAAGTCAAATAATAAGATGCTATAAGTAAATAATGGATTGATGCAACATGATAGCAGATGTAATTAACAAAGCACTCGAAACTGTTGCAGTTGGTGTCGATGATTATCTTGAGTGGTTAAAAAATATCTTGAAAGTTACAGGTTTATCAATAAGTTCAATACTTCTCTTTATTTTCATTTTTTGGCTTTCAATTAATTTACTTGTTTCTATTCTTATTGAAATATTACCAATCTTAAAAGGAATCATTACTATCCTTGAATATATCTTATTGCCAGGTTCATTGATGCATATGGTGTGGCATGTTTATGCATTAAAAAAACTAAATTATAAAACATCACATATAATTAATTTTGGTTGGGGGTGGAGCCGTTATGGAATAAAAGTAAATCAACCTCTAAAAACTTTAAGAGAGGGAGTGATCTTTTTCTGGTCGCCTTTGATGAATATCTTTGTAATAATTGGATGGGTGATTCCAGGAATGTTGCTCTTTCAATGGCTAGATACTCTTACTAATGGATCTGTATTTTATTGGATTTGGTTTTATGTTCTATTTTCTCTTCTAATTTTTGGTCTTCCTGATTTAGCTGACATAGTAGCTCCCCTTCAAATCACAATAATAAAAACACCTGAATTTTATCTTTTTATTGTTTTTTATGTGATAATCGCTCCAATCACACTAGTTTTTTGGGGATGGGGTCTCACTGTTATTTTAACATTAATCTATGCTATTATTGGATTTTATGAGGTGAATAAAATTTCTAAAAAGGAAACCCAACGGCTATCAAAGGAAATGGATAGTTATTTCTCAAAAACAACCTCTAAAGTAGAACGAAGGCCACCATTAATAATAGTAACAGATGAATATTAAGTGAAGAGAAAATTTCAATTATTCACTTTGTTCATGTAATTTCTGATATTCGTATAAACTTATGAGATCTTTCTGTAATCTTCTAATTAGGATAATTGGTGCAAGCCTATCATTAGCAATAGCTTTTTCAAAAGCAATCATAAGAATTTCTAGTTGTTTCATGACATAACCAGAATATTGGGGAGTAATTTCCAACTGAGGTTGATCCATAATCAAATGGATAGTACCTGTATAAGTTTTATCAACAATTAATTTTGTAATTTCCCAAAAAATCTCTTCTGATATTATTACTCCATCATCTTTTAAACGATTGAGGATAGATTCAACCAAAGGTTGGATATTTTGTAGTTTCCGAATTTCATTTAGAATTTTTGGATCTTCTGGAATTGTTTTAAGAATTCTGTAATTGTTCAGTTGAAGGAATTTACTATAGATAGGATGCTGAGTGGGTATAGGATCAACTTTTGTTTTCATATTTGAGCTAAAATATTCCCCATCATAAGTAAGATTAACTAAATGAATAGGTCCTCCTATTTGAAGAAGATTTTTCCGTGCAAACATATTTGACGGAGCATAAATTTCTGTATCCCCCCAAATTTGAACAAAGAGATCGTTTGAGTTGGGATCCGTAAGAACTAACCGAAGATAAGATTTTTTGTTCTTAGCCACTAAATCAACAATTTCTTTTAGGGTTGCAAAAATACTAACATTACCTGGTTCTTGAATATCTCTGAAAAAGAGAAAGGGGACCTCATTAGCCATCAAAACAATAACTTCCTAATAATACCGATTTCCTATAACAATCAATATTTTTCATTCCTTTTAGGAGTTTTGTAAGTGACAAAAGTGCTTAAAAATGTCAAACTCTCATCTGTTAAAAGTAAACAATCTTAACAAGTAATTTTATCAGAAACTAAACCTCTTCTAAAACCACTAGTAAGCTTTAAATATCAGTATTAATCTGCAGAAATTAGAAAAAAAACTATTCTTAGGTGACAAGATAAAAATGTCTCAACAAAATATCCCAGTTATAATATTGAAAGAGGGTACCCAGAGAACTAGGGGTAAGGAAGCACAAAAGAATAATATTAGAGCAGCAATGGCTATGGCTGAAGCTGTGAAATCAACCCTAGGACCAAAAGGTTCAGATAAAATGCTGATTGATGGTCTTGGAGACATAGTAATTACAAATGATGGTGCAACAATTTTAGATGAGATTGATGTTGAACATCCTGCTGCAAAATTGATGGTACAGGTTGCTAAAACTCAAGATGATCAGGTTGGAGATGGCACAACTTCTGCTGTTCTTCTCGCTGCTACTCTTCTAAAGAATGCTGACGATCTCATTGAACTTGGTATTCATCCTTCTTTGATTATATCTGGTTACAAGAAAGCAGTTGAAAAAGCAATGGAAATTCTAGATAAAATTGCTATTGACATTGACTCAACTGATAAAAAAACATTAGTAAAAGTGGCTACTACTGCTTTAAATAGCAAAGTTATTTCTACTGAAAAAGAAATGATGGCAAAAATCTGCTTAGATGCTATTCTTCAAGTAGCAGATGATCGAAATGGTAAGAAAATCATCGATCTTGATTGGATAAAAGTAGTTCAAAAAGCAGGCAAATCTTTAGGTGCTACTGAATTGATTAACGGTGTATTACTTGATAAAGAAATAGTTCATCCTGGAATGCCAAAATCAATTACAGGCGCTAAAATCGCTTTGGTTGATGATAATATTGAAATTCAAAAGACTGAGTTCAGTGCAGAAATCAAAATTGAAGAAACAGGTCAAATGCAAGCATTTCTTGATAGAGAACAAAGTATGATTGAAGATATGGTTGATTCTATTATTAAATCAGGTGCTAATGTTCTTGTCTGTCAAAAAGGAATTGATGATCTTGCTCAACATTTCTTAGCAAAAGCTGGTATTCTAGCAGTTCGCAGAGTAAAGAAAAGTGATATGGAAAAACTTGCAAGAGCAACTGGTGGAAAGATTGTTTCTACTTTAAAAGATTTAAGTAAGAAAGATCTTGGTATTGCTGGAAAAGTTGAAGCTATGAAGATTGGTGATGACGATAATTTACTAGTTTCTGAAGCTAAAAATCCACGCTCAGTAACTATTCTTATCCGTGGCGCAAGCAAATATGTTACAGATGAAGCTGAAAGAGCGATCCATGATGCTCTCTGTGTTGTTCGCAATGCAATTGAAGATGGTAAAATAGTAGCTGGTGGTGGAGCAACTGAAGTTGAACTTGCTTTAGCATTAAGAGCTCTTGCTGAAAGTACTGGCGGTCGCGAACAATTAGCAATTGAACGTTTTGCCAATTCTTTAGAAATCATTCCAAAAACCTTGGCAGAAAATGCTGGTTTAGATGCTATTGATATTTTAACTGAAATTCGATCCAAACACACTGGTCCAGATGGGCCAAGAATTGGTATTGACATCTTCAAAGGAAAAGTTGGCGATTTAGAAAAAGCTGGAATCATTGAACCCTTAAGAGTTAAATCTCAAGCAATTAGATCTGCAACAGAAGCAGCTGAATTAATTCTTAGAATCGACGATGTTATTGCTGCAAAATCCCATCCTGGTGGTATGCCCGGTGGAATGCCTGGTGGTATGCCTGGTATGCCCGGTGGAATGCCCCCTGGTATGATGTAAAAAAAGCTATTTTCTTAATAAGAGACCTTTGGGTCTCCTTTCTATTTTATTTATTTCAAAAAAACTAATTTTTAAAAGATAAAATAGAAATTGAAATAAGAAAAATTAAAAGAATTATAGAGAGCTAACTGCTTTCAATTCTTTTCTCAAATCTTCAATGTCTTTTTCATTTAGATCAATTGATTCTGCTTCGGAATAATCGGTGGGAGAAATTTGAACTGCTTTAGATTTAATTTCCATTTCTCGTTGTTGTAAAAGTCGTTTTTCCTGTGATTGTAGATCGGATTGTATAGCTTCATAGAATCCTTTGAATTGAGTGATATCATTTGGTGGGAGAATCCAGAAATTATTAGGTTTAAAGCTAAAAGATTCCATTCCCAAACCAAAAACACTTGAGCGAAGCTTGATTAAATTATTAAATTTTCCAAGATAAGTAACTATGCAAACCTTACCATCAGTAGTTACTGGTAACCAATCAATTGAATTTCTATTTCGAACTAAAGAAACAATACGACGCAATTTTTTCTCTTTGTCACCTGCACAATTTTGGAATACCCATAAAGCACAGACTGTATCTTCTTTCTCAGGTGTGCCCTTACTACTACCAGTCGGGATTTTAATATTTTCAATAGAAATACTATCTTGAGGGGAATTTGATTGAGGACACATATAAATCAAGAAAAAAATAGCACTTATAGTATTTTATGTTTTCTCAAAGGACAAAAAATAACATTTTCTCCTCTGACAGTCACTGAGAATTACTTATTAACAAAATTGATATGAAATAATTCTGAGAATGAAAATGGTTTCACAAGTACATTCGGAGAATAATTTAAAAATACTCTCAGGAGCAGAATCATTCTTCTTCAAAAGAGGTAGAATTGGTTGCTTATTATGTCATGGATTTACAGGCACACCAAAAGAAATGTTTGAAATTGGAGAATTTTTAGCTAAAAATAACATTACTGTCTACGGTCCAAGATTACCTGGTCATGGGACAAATATTACTGATTTAATTTCAAAAAATAAAGAGGATTGGTATGGAGAGTATATTTTAGCTTATCAAAAACTCAAGGAAAATTGTGATGAAATATTCGTAGCAGGATTGTCAATGGGTGGAGTTCTAACTTTAAAATTTGCTTCTGAACATACAGTTCAAGGAGTCATTTCAATTGCTACACCAGTAAAATTTAAACCGATAGAAAGTCTTCTCCTTGGAATTCTCGGACCATTCTTTTCTAAAGCAGCTCTGAAAAAAAATAAAAAAGAAATGATAGCTCAAGAGAAATATAATATCCTATGTTATGATAGTTATCCTATTGGGCCTGCTTATTCTCTTAGAAAATTAATCCATGAAACTAAGAAGAAATTAGGTAAAATAACCGATCCAATTCTTGTTATTCAAGGATTATTAGATGCTAAATGGATAATTCGTTCCTCCCGAATTATTATTGAAGAAGTAAATTCTTCAAAAAGAAAAATGGTTTCATTAAAAAATTCTCCTCACTGCTTAACGGTAGGACCTGAAAAAGATAAAGTATCTGAATTAATATTGCAATTTATACAAGAAAATTCAAAGTTTGTTTGATATGAATAGATGACATTTTCTAGAAAAACTTAAATAAATGATAGATTGTCTTATGAAAAAATTGGGGTTTTTTTCATGGAAAAGAAATTAAAAAGCTGGAGTTTTCTTCAGAGTTCAGAAGAAATAGATGTTGGAAGATTCTTTGAATATGATGAAGATGCACTTAGAATGTTTAGTGAATGGTTAAGTTTTCTAAAACTACCAAAAATCAGAATACTTGAAGTAGGTTCTGGAAATGGTTTTTTTACAAATAAATTACTAGAAATGTTTCCGGAAATAGATTTAGTTTGTTTAGAACCAGATGTATCTTTTGTAAAGATATTGGAAAAAAGATTTGGTAATAGAATTTCTATTGTAAATGAGAAAGTAGAAAAAATGAATTTTAAAGATGAAAGCTTTGATGCAGTAATCTCACATATCGTTATTCATAATCTATACGATCCAATTGAAGCATTAAATGAAATGAAACGTGTAATTAAATCTAAAGGACGATTAATAACAATAGAACCGCTACCTGCAAGTCGGCAATATTACCCAGATAAAAAAATAGAAGAAGCAGCTGATTATTTGTTTAAAGCTCAAATAATAAAGACTATCAAATATAATGAAGAAACAATGAAGAATACTGATATAAATCCTTGGAAAAATAATTATCCAGATTTTTTTGAAAAAGTTGGTCTGAACAATATTACTTGTCATGGTTGGACTTCAATTTTTACACTTTCAGACAATCGATTTGATTTTAAAGAAAGAAAAACTTGGATAACGAATAGGAAAAAACTTGTCGAAAGTAAAAAACTAGAAACAACAAAGATTTTAATTGAATCAGGAGAAAAACAAGAGCAAATTGATGAAGCTTACAATATTTTGCTTAGCTATTTTACAAAATTAGAAGAAGCTTCTAATGAAGAATTAGATCATATTCATGAACAAGAGATTGTCCATAGGATCATTGCTATAGGACAAAAAACTTGATGAATATGTAAAAAATTCTTTTTTTTATCCAAGAAAGTTTAATAAGAACTAAGTAAGACCTCTTACTGATACTTATGTGGGTTCTTGATTCAATAGCAGAAATTGGTAAGATGAGTGCAGTACAGGTAGCAATTCTAATTGAATATGCAAAATCAGGAGAAGCTCCAAGAACAATAACTGAAATTATTCAATCTCTGAAAGAATATTTCAAAGGTTTCTGGGAACCAAAAAAAGGAACTATTTATCCTTCAGTCCATAATCTTGATGTTCGGGGTTTTTTGAAAATGCATGCAATAAAACCTTATGGCTATTCAATAACAGAAAAAGGTATGCATGCAATAAGAAGCATTTTATTAAATTTAAAGAAGCAATTTGAAGTTGAATTAAGATTCTTTCAATTTATAATTGAAAATCAATCAGAAATCGATAAAAATAAAGCTAATAAATTAATTGACGATATTACTAATTTTATTAAAGAATTTGAGGAGAAAATTACCAAATAAAAAAAAAGAAAAAAGCAAGCCGTTGGAGGGATTTGAACCCTCGGTCCTCAGATTACGAATCTGATGCTTTAACCAAGCTAAGCCACAACGGCAATTTAGTAACGAACTTTTCATCTTTTCAATTAATTAATATTTTTTACCATACAACAAAAAAATGGAGTTATGTTCTACTAATATTATTATACTATACTTTTTTTAAGTGAAAAATAAAACTTTTAATTTGTAATATGCTTATCCTCAAAGGATTTAAGTATTTGATTATCAATGAAACTTATTACCATTTGCTTTCTCTCTTGAGTATCACTTTAAAAAAAGGTGTTATAGGCGCGATGAATTTAATATCAGTAAAAATTCCCGAAACTTTTCTAGAAGGATTAGATGATTTGGTAAGATTGGGAGTATATCCAAGCAGATCTGAAGCTATCAGGGTAGCAATAAGAGATTTGCTAAGAAAAGAGCTTTGGGATACGAAACGTAAAGGTCCTTAAAATTCTCCTTTTTTCTCTGAATTGGAGATACATTAATATCTTAATTATTGGAAATAATTTCAGAGGGTAATGAATTTATGACAGTCTATTCAGCTGAAATTGATATGGAAACAGAAGGCGAAATACAGATCATTGATTTGACTCTTAAAGTACGGAATATTGTCAAAGAATCTGGCATAAAAAAAGGAATTGTGAATGTTTTTAATCCTGGAGCAACTGGGGCAATTATTACTATGGAATATGAACCTCGTTTAGTACAAGATACTATTAATCTCCTTAAGAAACTCATTCCTAAAGAGGTTGGATATCAACATGATTTCCAAGATGATAATGCTCATAGTCATCTACAAGCTTCGCTTCTTAGCCCAGAAATAACTATTCCAATTAATAAAAACGAACCAATCTTAGGAACTTGGCAACAAATTGTCTTTCTAGAGCTCGATACAAGGGGAAGAGAAAGAAAAATAGTCGTAACTGTATTAGGAGATAAATAATTTCCTCTCTATCTTTCATTTTTTATTTTAGATAATCAAATTAATAATTTCAATTTAATTGAGGGATATTAAATGTCCATAAAAGAATACATCGTTATTCGTTGCCCAAGATGTGGTAAATGGACTTATGCAAAAACAAAACAAAAAACAAGATTTTGTAGCAGATGTGAGAGAAGTTTTAGAATAGATCTTATGAAAGTTATTTATGTTGAAACTCATCAGCAAGCAAATATAATGGTTAAGTTGAAAAATGAAAGAGAAATTGACGAATTTAAAAGAAGAACAGAAAGAGATTAATAATTATCTCGCAAAATGACGGAAAAATATTTTAAAGACAAACTTTTTTACTTGCAATAGTTCTGAAATAATAAAAATCTGGAACAAAACGTGGTGTAAAATTTGAGATCGAGATCTTGGCTTGTACTAATATTAGCAATCGGCACAATAGCAATTGCAATCGGTATTGTCTTAGGTTTACATGATGTGATAGCAAATCAATTCAACATTTCACCAACATTAATTGATGCATTTGAAGAATTCATTAGACAATATACTGCTGGATTACCTAGACCACCTGTAATACCTTAGGATTAAAAAAAATGGAGAAATTAAAAATGGGCACACGTTCTACTCAAGATTCTAAAATTAAAGCTTTTAGTTTACGTGTACTAGAAGCTATGAATCATAGAAAAGTTCGATTACTTAGATGGTTAGTTCAAATAATTTCCTTCTTTGCTATAAATTTAGGCATTTTTGGAGTCACAATAGGTTGGAAAATACCATTACCTATAGAACAACCAGGAGGAGCACCTTTTACTGTTGTTTTAAGTGCTTTTGAAATCTTTCAACAGTTTATCTCTGGAGGAATCTTTCCATTTCTGGTCTTCGGAATTACTTTGATAATTGGTGGTATTTTTGGAAGAATGTTATGTGGCTGGGTTTGTGCATTTGGTTTCTTCCAAGATCTATTGAAAAAAGTTCCAGTAAAGAAACTAAAAATTTCCAAACCACTAAATAAGGGTTTGAGAGATATACGAGCAGTTATCTTTTGGGCAGTAATTATTATTGTTGGATTTGTAGGATATAAAGAACTTATCGGTGAATCAGTAACAACTGGTTTTGGCAATTTTGCTAATCAACCTTGGACACCATTAAATCCCGCTGCAACATTATTTGTATTCTTCTTCTATCTAATCTTCTGGAGATATTACCCAGGAGGAGACCCAGATTTCAGTGCTTCCACTTGGACTTTTATGTTCTACTTCAGAATAATCTTATTATTAGCAGTTGTAGTTCTTAGTATATTTATTCCAAGATTTTATTGTAGATATGTTTGCCCAACTGGTTATATCATGGGCTTTACAGCAAAATACAGTCTTATTGGAATTGCTAGAAATCCCGCAAGATGCACTAAATGTGGAAAATGTGAAGATATGTGCGAGAAAGAAGCAATGCAGGTACCGATACTTGATTATAGCTACGAACGCGTTAGAGATCCAAATTGTACGAATTGCGGTGCATGTCTAGATGCTTGTCCGCATGGTGCGATTCATTTCAAATTTAAAGGATGAGAACTAAGTTCTCATAATTATCCTTTTTTTTTTGTTCTTGACAATTTTTTCTTAGAAAATAATTTCAATCTTAGTTAATTTACTAATATTATAAAATGATTTTTTTTGTGATTGAAATGAAACAAGCAATAGATAAAGCCTGTAATCTTATTATTAAATTACAGCAATTAAAAAAAATTAGAGGTTATGTTCTAACAGGAGCAGGTGTTTCTAAAGCTTCTGATATTCCAACTTTTAGGGGAGAAGATGGATTATGGGAAAGATATGATTTCGAAGAAGTAGCTACATACGATGCTTGGATACGAAACCCGGAAAAAATTTGGAAATTGTATCAAGAAGGAATAGATTTGATTTTAAATGCTCAACCAAATGCTGCCCATAAAGCTATTTTTCAATTGGAAAATTTAAATCTAAGTCAGTTTGTAATCACACAAAATGTTGATTCACTCCATCAAAAAGCTGGTTCTAAAAATGTAATTGAAGTTCATGGAAATTTTACAAGAATAAAATGCACCGCTTGTGGTAGAAAGCAAATATTATCCAAATCACCTGAAAAAATACCCCCTTTTTGTGACTGTGGGAGCTTATTTCGACCTGATGTAGTGTTGTTTAATGAATCTCTCCCTGAAAAAGAAATCTCCAAAGCATTTGATATAGCAGCAAAATCTGACCTAGTATTTGTGATCGGTACAAGTGCTGAAGTTATTCCAGCAGCTACACTACCATTGATTTCAAAAAGAAATGGTGCAGTTGTAATAGTATTTAATCCTGAAAAAACAACTCATGTTCAGATTGCTGATGTTTTTATCCAAGGAAAGTGTGAAGAAACCTTGCCAATTTTCTTGCAGGAATTAACAAAAGAATAAAAGAAACTCTTCTTTCATAGATATCTTTTTTTAATATTTAATAGGAAAGTTTACATTAGAGAACAAAATCATTCTCTATTTGTAAATTTGGAGCTAAATGGTATGAAAGTCTATCTTGCTATTTCATTAGTTGGAATCTTTGTTCTAGACGAAGAAGGAAACATTATTGGTGTAAAGTATTTCAAAATAGATCCTTCAGAAGTTTCAAAGAAAATAGTAACTATTGAGAGAGGAGAACTTGTTGTAGACATCGAAGATGTTTTGAAGGATCACAAGAAGAACGAAATATATCTTCAATATCCCGGATTAGGAAGAGCTTTAGCTCAAAAAGGATTTAATGTCCTTGGAACATATGAGAATCTTGTAATTGATAATTTTCACATGGGAATAGTAGAACATGTTATATCAGTAGGATTATTCAAAAACGAAAAGGAATATCGTGATTTTCTCCGAGAAACTACTCTTCTAATTACTCGAGAGAAAGTGAGAACTGCTGCGGAAAAACGTGATCGATTAGTCGTCCATGCAATAGAAACAATTGATGATATAGATAAAACGCTCAATTTATTTTCTGGTAGATTAAGAGAATTTTATGGAATGCATTTTCCAGAGTTGGTTGATGCTATTGATAATCATTATACTTTTGCTTTAATTGTAGGTAAAACTGGTGTAAAAGAGAATATTACCAAGGAGCTTCTTGTGGACGAAATTAAGTTGCCTGAAAGTAAAGCTGAATCATTGCTTGCATCAAGAGAGACTTCAATGGGATCCAAATTATTGGATCAAGATATTGAGATAATACAAGAACAAGCTAAAATTGTTGCTGATCTTTATGTAAGAAGACAAGCATTAGAAAAATGGATGGAAGAAACAATGACAACTATTGCTCCAAATATCTGTGGAGTAACTAGTGCATTAATTGGAGCAAGATTAATTGCTTTAGCAGGAAGCTTGAGAGGTTTAGCTCTTTGTCCATCAAGTAAAATACAAGTACTTGGTGCAGAAAAAGCTCTCTATCGTACAATAAAAACAGGTGCTCCTCCACCCAAGCATGGTATAATTTTCCAAGATCCAAGACTAAATCAAGCAAAATGGTGGCAAAGAGGAAAAATAGCTCGTGTTATCTCAGGTCGACTAGCAATTGCTGCTCGAATGGACTTTTTTGAAGCGGAAAATAAGTCTGAAGATTTAGCAAAAGAAGTGAACGCGAAAATAGAAGAGATAAAGATAAAATATCCTGAACAAAGTGAAAAAGCTCCGCGACAATTCAGTAAAAGACCGAAATCACCGAGACCACAAAGAAGTGGTTATAATAAGTCAAAATCAGGATCAAAAAAACCTAGGAGATAGTGAGGCTGAAAATTATGGAAGTACGAAAATACAAACAATTCAAAGAAATATATAATATTATTTTCCCAGATGGTTCGAGGAAAATTGCTACAAGAAATCTCACTCCTGGATTCAAAGTGTATGATGAGGATCTTTACCAAATAGGAAATACTGAATACCGTCTTTGGGATCCCACAAGATCTAAATTAGCAGCAGCTGTTGTTAAAGGAATTAGAAATATTCCCATAATACCTGAAAGTAAAGTTCTCTATTTAGGTGCTGCCTCTGGAACTACTCCCAGTCATGTTTCAGATATAATTGGTTCAAAGGGATACGAATTTTGTGTAGAATTTTCTGCAAGATCAATTCGTGATTTAGTATTCCTCTCGGAAAAAAGAAAGAATATGATTCCAATTTTAGCAGATGCTCGTAATCCACGAAATTATGAACATATTGTAGATAAAGTAGATGTAGTCTACTGTGATGTTGCTCAACCAGATCAAGCAAAGATCGTTTCTGACAATGCTAATATGTTTCTAAAAAGAGGAGGTCATTTGTTATTAGCAATTAAATCTAGAAGTATAAGCGCAACAAAAAATCCATCGGTTGTTTATAAACAACAAATGAACATACTTGAAGAAGAAGGCTTCCAAAATCTAGAAGCAATAGACCTTCATCCGCTTGAAAAAGATCATGCAATGATACTAGCAAAATTTGTCTAGTGAGACTGATTTCCACAAACAAAAGAACTAATAAGTAAAAATACGTTGAATATTTAGTATCGCTAACTATTGATGTTACTAATTCCAGATAAAAAGGAGTAAGCAGAACTTGAAATCACCGGTAAAATTTTTCAGAAAACTTTTGAAAAATAAAAAAGCTGTTTCACAAGTACTCGCTGCAATTATGATGATTGTCTTGTTAACAGCAGCAATAGGTGTTGTATGGGGTTGGTTATTCCCATCATATCGACGTTTTCAAGCTAATAATGCAATAAATAGTGTAACTTCCTACATGTTGAGAATTGATGAAGGTATTTATTCACTATTGTCAGAAGGAACTGGTGCAGTTATTAATCAAAATCTTGATCCTTTTTTTGGTACTTACCAATATGAATCTGGTAAAAATATCACTATAGATTTTAGTGATGATGGTGGGACTTATAGCTCTTCTTATAATCATCTAGATTTAGGAGCATTTACATATACAATAATTGGAAGGCAAAGTTCATTGATTCCAGTAGGAGAATTTGAATATCTAAAAGGACCATCCAATCAACCAATATTTTTTGTTAACAATTCTGAAGCAGAAGTATACCAGGGATTAACAAATCTTACATCCTCAAGACCAGCAAATGAGGAAGCAAGAATAGAACTTGACTATAGGGTCAGTCTTTATTATTGGTATGATCAAGTAAATGATGTTTTATCAATTGAACTAAATTTAATTATCTTAGCAATAAAGGGAACAACCTTTCAGCTTTATTCATTCAATCAACTTAAAATGAACTATAATCACACAATGATCCTATATTCTGATACAACAACAGTTTCAAGTGATTTCTATGTTGATGGTACAATTACTTCGAGAGAAAATCCCGCAACACACCGAGTATTAGATTTCACAATACCTGCAACGGTAGTAAATTATGACGTTAATATAGAAGTTAAGGCATCATATATTGTGTTTTATACTTAATAATTAGAGATGGAAAGGATAATTTTAAAACCAGATTATCCTTCAAAACCTTTATCTTTACAATGCTAACTTTTAAATACAACCTTCTAATGGGAAAGAAGTATTGTAAGCGAAATATATTGGAGAATGAAAACAATGGTTAAAATTCCTGCGAAAATGCGTGCCTTCTGTCGAAAGTGCAAAAAACATACAACCATGACAGTACGTCAAGAAAAAGGAGGAAGACGTGGTAGTGGAATGGTAAGAGGCACTAGAGTTGCTAATAGACACAAAAAAGGTTCAGGTAATAAAGGAAGGTACTCCAAGAAAGCTATTACCCAATCTAAGATGGCTTCAAAAACATCCCAAAAAATTGATTTACGATTAACATGTGATGAATGTAAAGCTACTTGGGTGCGAACTTATCCAAGATCCCGTTCTGTTGAAGTAGTTAAGACTACTTAGAAATAAATCTAGTTTCGGGATGAATATTTCATCCTGGTTATTATTCTCTTTTTGTTATTATTGCTTATTAACATCTAAAACTTAGTCATTTTATTAAGGTACGACATATTGTATATACAATTGAAAATGTTGTGAAAAGTATGTCCTCGAAAAATAACGAAATTTTTGTTAATATAATAAAAGAACATAAAATGAAGGGTGGTATTTTAATTCAATGCTTCCCTGGACAAGGTTTAGTTGGTCGCATAGCAGGGATGCAACTTATTGATTATTTTAATGCTAAAGAAACTGCAAGAGTTTATTCAAGCTATTTTCCACATCTGGTTATATTCCAAGACAAACTTGGTAAATTAGTTCATGCAGAACTTTTTGCTATTGAGGAAACCAATCCTCCTTTACTGATTTTAACAGGTGAAAGTCAACCGCAAGAAGGACCTGGAGGTATGTTTCAAGTATTAAATACCATTCTTGATATAGCTCAATCATGGGGAGTAGAATCTGTTTTAGCAATTGGTGGTTTTAGACCTGCTGATGTGAAAACAACTCCTGAAACTACCGCATTTGCTTATACAGAAGAGGATGCTCAAAAACTAAAAGACTGGGAAATTGATTTGTTTACAGAAGGTAGAGTAAGTGGTGCTGTTGGTGTAATTACTGCTTTAGCTTCAGCAAGGGGTATGTCTTCTTTTGGTTTGATGGGTAAAGTCAGACCATCTGAAACTCCAACAATGGCATTTGGCGTAGATCCACAAGCAGCTAAAAATGTTTTAAGGGCTGTTTCAAAAATGACTGGTATTGAGCTTGATTTATCAAAAATGGATAAAATGATCACTGAAATTGAACAAACAGAAGCAAATGCAATGAAAATGATTGAAGATTTAAGCAAAGTTCAAGATCCTGAAGATAGAAAATCATTCTATATATAAAAAATCTAAGCGGGAAAAAATCCCGCAAATTTACTTTATTTCTTTTATAATGTTTTCAACTACAATATCAAAAGCACTACTTGCTTGTGTTTTAGCAGTAATAATTGTTTTACCAGCATCTGCTAATGGAACAATTTCAGCATCAATTGGTATTGCTCCTAAGAAAGGAATGTTTAGTTCTTTTGCAGCATTCTTTCCACCATCTTTACTGAAGATGTTAATCTCTTCTCCGCATTGAGGACACTTGAATCCACTCATGTTTTCAATTATTCCAATTACTTTCAGACCAACCTTTTTCACAAAATTGATGGATTTCTTAACATCTAGTAATGCAACTTCTTGAGGAGTAGTAACGATTATTACACCATCTGCTTTTGGAATCATTTGTGCTACGCTAAGTGGTTCATCACTAGTGCCAGGTGGTAGATCTACAATAAGAAAATCAAGGCTATCCCATTTTACATCAGCAAGAAATTGATTAATTGCTCCCATTTTCAGTGGACCACGCCAGATAATTGCATCATCATTTTTATCAAGTAAAAATTCCATAGAAATGACCTTAACCCCCTCATTGGAATTAATTGGAATTATCTTCTTAATATCTGGATCAATTTCAGGTCTTTTACCTTCAAGACCTAGCATTTTAGGAACATTTGGACCTGTAATATCTGCATCTAATATACCAACAGAATGACCTTTTTTTGCTAAAGCAGTTGCTAAATTTACTGCAACAGTAGTCTTACCAACACCACCTTTCCCACTAGCAATTATTAAAACATGTTTAATATCTTTTAAAGCTGCCATTGTCTTTGCTTTCATAGGATCGATAGTAGGACCGGATATCGTTGATTTTTTTTCTTCTTCTGTCATAATCATTATCCTTCTTATCTTCAAATTTCACAAAGTTTTTTACTCTTTTAAAATTGACTGCTTATTTGTGAATGAAAAATGGAAAAAAAATTAACAATAACAAGTATTGTTAATTTAAATCATTAAAATAATTAACACCAAGTTATTACTTTCTCATATTTGTCCATAATTACTGATATAGCTTGTTCATAATTCACTTGTTTAATATCAGGATGTACTTTATCGTCAATAATACCTCGAGCTTCAAGATCCTCTTTTATTGCAAAAATATCTATTCCATGGGTTGCAGCTTCAGAAATAATATTTTTAGCTCCTTTCCAACAAGCTAAGGTACTATCTTGAATTAATAAAACAGCTACATCATGTCCATTTTCTTTTTGTTTTTTAATAATATCAAGAAGGGTTCCTTGAGCAGCACAAGTGTAAATACTTTTTGAAGTTAAATACAAAATTTTAGCCATTTTCTTGTTTGCCTCCAAAATTAAAGTGCTATAGTTGCATCTGCTTCAACAAGCAGATCACTAAATTTGTCTAGTGAAATAATCTTCACTTCGAGTTTTGGATTAATATCCTCAGGCTTTATACCTCTTTGTTCTAGAGAGGCATCAATTGCAAATATTGGTACATCATATCTATGTAATGCTTCCAAAGCTCCCATTACTGAATGGTGTCCAATTCCTTCTGGATTTTGATTGTTAATTAAGTTAAATACTCCATCATCGATAAACACTGCATCAGTTTCAACATCTAAAACTAACAAGCCTTGTGTAACACGTGCTCCTTCTAAACTATTTATTTGCCCATAAGGACCTTTGCGGAAAATTACGATTACTCTTTCCAAAATTTTCACCTCAAGCAGTAAAAATAAGAATTCTATCAGAGTCTTCAACGAATTCGCTAAGAGCTCCAAGACCATCAAAACCACTTCCTTCAATGATCTTCTCTTTACCCATGGTGCCTCGATATTCAGCACAAATAGGACAAGATACTACTGGCACACCTTTTGAGATGAGTTCTTTAAATAAATCAGGAATATTCCTGTCTCGATCATCAGAAGGTTTGATATCCTTTACAGTGTTATAAACACCATCAGTGTAAAGATAAATGCCAGTCACCTCATGACCTGCTTTCAAAGCAGCCTTCGCTAAATTAATTACAGTATCAGTATTTTGAAAACTGTATGGCGAGGTCATTAATAGAAAAGCAATTTTTCCCAATCAATTCACCTTAAATTTCTTTTAAAACGAAGATTTAGTGCTGGTTTAAGTCAGACGGTTTAGAAAATAAATATTTAGGAATAATTTTTTACTTAAGAAAATAAATGCTAGTGTTTATTTAAAACCCAACTAATTTGAAATTATTAATTCTTATTTAAAAATGGATTGATTAAAATGGCTGATATTAAAAGAATGGCTCTTGTGGTTCATTCAGGAACTCTAGATAAAGCTTATCCACCGTTAATGCTAGCAGTTGCTGGAGCAGCATCTGATATGCAAGTTGATATTTTCTTTACATTTTGGGGTCTACCACTGTTAAAGAAAAAAGGTTTGAAAAGAGCAAAATTGCCAGGAATTATGAGTCTCTTTACAAGTATGATGAGATGGCGAATTAAGAAATGTGGTATTGAAACATTACCAAATCTTTTAAAAGCTGCAGTCGAAACTGGAAATGTTCGCATTTATGCATGCACTGCAACGATGGACTTAATGATGGTTAAGAAAGAACAACTAATACCAGAAGTAACTGGTTTCATGGGTGCTGCAGGTTTCTTAGACATCGCTTCTGAATGCGACGTTCAATTATTCATATAAAGGTGAACAATTTATGACCGATAAACCAATACCAGATTTTACATTGGATGCTAGAGGTTTGCAATGCCCAATGCCTATACTCAAAGCAAAAAAAGAAATTCAAAAATTAGAAATTGGTCAAATATTAGAAGTAATATCTAATGATCCTGGCTCTAAGGAAGATTTTCCAAGATGGGCAAAAAGAACAGGTAATGAACTTTTAGGAATATTTGATGAAAATGATTTCAGCAGATATTTCGTAAAGCGTCTAGGTTAATACCTAGACTATCTATTATTTTTTAAATTGGAATATTTCTAAGAAACTAACTTAATTTCTATTAAAATGAATGGAAAATTAAGTTAATTTTGTTTACCGAAAAAACGGCAAACTTTAAAAACCTAAAGATAAAACGAAAGAACCACGCAAAAACTGATCACCGGAAGTTAAGCCTCTATACGTTATGATGATTACTGATCTGAGCGATCGTTCGGGAAAATCGTAAAGCTGCGTTTCGACGCGGTCAAAGCTGGAGGGCAACACCCGGACCCGTCCGATCCCGGAAATGATCAGTTTTGTGCACTATTTCTCACTCAAATTTATTCAACGAGATAATTCTAGGATTTTAAAAAGTAAATTAAAATTCATCTTCAATATCAAAAGCAATTTTACCTGCTTCTTTGGTTAAAAGTGAAAAATCGATTTTATGTTTTCCGGGATTGAGATTCCCTCTTACTCGAAATGTAAATGTTCCACCTTTTTCTAACAAGAATGGATTTTCACTGGTTATTTTTGAAACATTCACTTTCTCATTTCCTACATCAATATTAATTGTCTCTAAATCATATTCCTGCTCATTTATTTTTATTGATTCTATAGAAGTAACCGTCCCCGTGTATAAATTATTAGTAAGTTTAAAAATTACTTCACCATTGTCTTGTGTTAAGCTACCTGTTACATATAATTTCTTTAACATGAACTTTGGAATCACAATGATCCTTCCTTAAATTTTTTGATAACAAGCAAGAGAATAATTTTTCTTTTTAATATATCGGTTTTTTACACTAAAATAAGGATAAATTTTTTATATTATGATGCCAGGTATTTTTTTACGAATATTCGTAAAATCTAATTGAGGTCTTAAATTTTTGAAACACCTGCGATTGTATCTTATATTCATTTTATTATTATCATTGCTACTTAGTAATCCATTAAGTAATAATGCTTCTTCATTTAGTAATGAAGAAACTCATCTGAAAACTAACGATGGTACATTAAATGTTGTAGCTTCCTTATCAATAGTAGCTGATTTTGCTTCACAAATAGGTGAAGGGTTATTCACAGTTGAAAGCATAGTTTCCGGTAATGAAAATCCACATGTATATGAGCCATCTCCATCAGAAATTGAGAAAGTTGCACAAGCAGACATTTTCATTCGTTTTGGATTAGAAGGTTTAGAGCCTTGGGTTCAATCAGTTTTGGATGCAAATCCAGGAGTAAATGTATTGGAACTCATAAATTCTTCAATGATAGAGTTTGATGATTTGATTGGCTCTAATAATCCACATGTTTGGATGGATCCAAATAATGTTAAAATAATGGTTGAAAAAATCTTTCAAAGAGTATCCCTCTTGGATCCTTTAAATTCTGGTGCTTATGCAACGAATAGAGATAATTATCTAAATGAATTAGATTTCTTACTATCTCGAATCGATCAAGCGCGAACTATTTTTGAGGGTTTGAAAGTAGTTGTTCATCATCCATCATTTAAGTACCTCTTTGATTTACTAGGCATTATTCGTGTAGGAGCTATTGAGGAACAAGATGGTGTAGAGCCTTCACCTGAACATATACAAGAAATAATCTCTGCCATTGAATCTGAAAATGTTAGTTTAATAATTAATCAACCACAATTAGATGATGAAAGAGTTAATCAAATAGCAAGGGATACTGAAATACAAATTGTAGATTTAACTCCTCTTCTAGGAGTATATGAATTAGCTGATTATATTTCTATGATTGACTATGATCTTCTTGCACTTCAAAATCCATTTGATCCCCCTAGTACACTTTTACCTTGGACTACTTGGTTACTCATAGGCTTTGCTGGTGGTTCTTTAGTTGCACTTGGTTTAGCAGTTATCATAATAAGGAGAAAAAATACCAGAGTGTGAAAGAAGGGGATTTAATTGAAACGCAGAATGGATTTAGAAGAAAAACTGTTAGAATTTTTATACACTTGGATGCGTCCTATAAGAATTGGTGATCTAAGAAAGGAATTGGAAAAAGAACATATTTCAATACCTCATTCTTCAATTAATTCAATAATCAAAAGGTTAGAAGATGATGGATTCGTTTCTTGGGAAAAATATGGTCCTATTTCTCTAACTAAAGAAGGACAAAAAAAAGCAGCTCATAAACAAAGACATTTTCATTTAATGGTTATGTTTCTAATGGAAACTTTACACCTTCCTCATAGAGAAGCAAAAGAAGAGAGTTATGCGATTGCAAGTGTCATTTCTTGTAACCTGATTCAACAAATCAGCAAAGAGTTAAATAATCCACAGAAATGTCATTGTAATGAAAATATTCCTCAGATTAAGGAATGTATATCACGAAGCTAATCTTGGTGAATTAGAGATGGGTACTATACTAGAATTCTTTCAAGCTTTTCAATATCAATATATGCAAAGAGCATTTATATCTGCGATTGTTATTGGTGTTGTTTGTTCTATAATTGGTGTTTTTGTTTTATTAAGAAGGTTGATTTTCTTAGGACAAGCAATTGCTCATTCTGCTTTCGCAGGAGCAGCTTTAGCAATTTTAACTGGTATTGACCCTATTTTAACCATAATTGGTTTCTCGGTTGTATCAGCTGTTGGTATTGGGTATGTGAATCAAAAGAAATTAATGAATAATGAAGTAATTATCGGAATTGTTTTTGCTTTCTTCATGGCATTAGCCATACTTTTCATTGGATTGCATAATGAATATAGTTCAGATATCAATTCAATTTTATTTGGGAATATCTTGCTTGTTAATCTTGCTGATATGATACTTCTAATTGTATTTTCTGTAGTTATTCTACTATTAGTATTTGCTATCAAAAAAGAATTATTTTTCATGACATTTGATTCACAACAAGCACAAGTTTCAGGTGTCCCAGTATCAATATTATCTTATATTTTTCTAATTGCTGTCTCATTAACAATATCAGTTTCTCTGAAAGCAATTGGAGCTATTTTGGTTTTCGCGATGATTGTTACTCCTGCAGCTGCAGCATATCAATGGACTTTCAAAATTAATATTATGATTTTACTCTCAACAATTTTTGGCGTTTTTTCAGCCATCTTTGGTTTATTCTTCTCATATATTCTGGATTTACCTTCAGGTTCAACTATAGTTATTCTTATAACAGCTGTCTTTGTTATTTCATTTTTAGCTTCACCAAAAAGACGTTCTGCAAAAAAGGATCAATTGGAATGTCCTTTCTGTAAAGATTATTTACCTGGACCTTGTGAAGAATGTGGTGGTGATTGTGATCTAGGAATTCCTCATACTCACGAAGAAGAACGCATTATTATAAGTACTAAAAATCTTCCAGAAAAAGAACCAACAATTCATGAACATATGGAGGACGTAACACAATAATGTCTGGTAAGAGTAATAATGTAGTAAAAGAGATTGATACTATTAAAGAAACAAATAAACCTATTATTTGTTTACATGATGTTGTAGTAGCTTATCAATCAAATGTAGCAATTTTTGATATTAACTTGGATATCTATCGAAATGAATTTGTTGGAATTTGTGGACCTAATGGTTCTGGAAAAAGTACATTGCTAAAAAGTATAATTGGTGCGGTAGAACCATTGAAAGGATCAGTAAAAATACTTGGAGAAGAAGTATCAAAGAGTGGAAATCTGCATGGTCTCCGAAAAAAATTCGGCTACTTACCACAAATGAGTGATATTGATCGTAATTTTCCTGCATTAGTAAAAGATGTTGTTGGGATGGGACTATATTCGAAAATAGGATTATTTAGAAATTTGAATAAAAGTGATTATGAAAAAATTCGTCAAGCATTAGAAATAGTAGAATTGGAACAATATGGTGATCGACCTATAGGGCATCTTTCAGGTGGACAACAGCAAAAAGTTATGATCGCTCGCGGAATAGTCAACAATCCTGATATCCTCTTTCTAGATGAACCAACTTCTGCATTAGATTTCAAAGTTGCTAGAAATATAATGAATTTAATAAAGAAAATACATGATGAAACGGATTTGACTATTATACTAGTAAGCCATGATATAGATTTTATAAAAAATAATTGTTCACGAGCACTTTGTATGAACAGACGAATCGTTTGGGATGGAAATCCAAAAGATAGAGAATTTGAACAGATTGTAAATAATGTGTTTCTAAAATAAAATATTATGGAAACGCTGACTTAAGAAACTCGAAAATATGCTTAGATGATATTTTAGATTCTCCTCTTTCTCGAGGATTGAAAATATAACCAACTCTGCCTACCTTTGTTTCCTTTTTTGGAGAATGTTTCAAAAGTTCAAACATTACTTTATATCCTTTAGGTCTGAAACCTTTTGGATGTTCTTCTAAGATTTTTATGGAAAAAGCTGTTTCTCCTCCAAAAAATCCACTCATAACATCTGTACAGGTTGCAGAGCGATGAATCCAATGTGAAAATTTCCCTATAGTTTTTGCTCCCCAAGAAATCAATCTCCTCTTAAAAGGCCAATCTGGGATTTCATCTCTTTCTCCGATAATATAGTGAAAGCCTTTTTGTAATTTAACTGCTATTTCCCCTACTTTATCAGGATCATGTTGAAAATCACAATCCATAACAATATAGTAAGGTGTTTCTGTTTTCTTTATCGCGTCAATAACACTTATAGTGAGTCCATGAATTTCTTCCAATTCTCTATCAAGTAAATTAACATTGGGATTAATTTCGTGAAATTTTCTAACTTGTTCTCTTGTACCATCTTTTGAACCATCATCTGCGACTATTATCTTTATATTCTGATATTTTTCTGTTATAACTTCCATTAACTGACCAACATTTTCATTTTCATTGAAGGTAGGACTGATAAGAGTGAAATCATTAAAATCCATATCAGATGGAACAGTTATTGGTTCTTCAGGTTTTTTTTCTTCAACTTCAAAAGTCCAAACTTCATTCCAAATATAATTCCAGAAAACTGTTATTATAAATGCGATAGCACTAGCTGGAACAGTAGCCCAGCGATCATCTGGAATAGGTATCAAGAATAATGTTTTGAATGCAGTAGTTAAAGCATATTTTAACACTGCTCCTGAAGCACCTACTAAGGCATATTTGAGAAATTGAGTAGCAACACGCTCTGTTTTTGCTTCACCAAATGTCCAGAATTTATTTAACACATAATTTGATATTGTAGCTGCTCCTATACCCATTGCTATCGAAATTAAATCAATGATTGTAAAACTAAATATCCAAACTTGATAACCAATTCCCCATCCAGGAGCGATTTTATAAAGAATAAATTCAGCTAAATTTAAAGCTCCAAGATTAACTCCCAAACCAATAAGAGAAACTATTGCAAATTTCAACAATCGCTGTTTTAATCCTATTTTTAACCTGCTAAAACGTTTCTTTAATTTTGAAGGATGCTCGCCTTCCTTTTCTTCTTCTGTTATGATGTCAATGTGATCTTTCTCATTCAAGTGAAATCATTCCCCAATGGAACTAGCTTAATAGAATATTTTGTAGCAATAAAATATAATAACTCTAACTATTAAAACTATTCAAAAAATCCATTTCATGCTTTTTTAGAAATTTTGAAAAGTTCATCATAAGCCTGCAATTGTTTTACAACGATTTGGTCTGAACAAATCCAAATACCAAAATAGGTCTCGTGAGGAAAAAGAGGCAAAATTATTACAGCTTCTTTAGCATCAGAGATGATTATCCCTATATAATCAATTATTCCTACAAATTTCTTTACAATATTAAAAATTTTCAGAGATGGTTTTGTTGAAAGAGGTAATTCAATAAGATGATGATCAAAACCTAGTTCTTTATATTTAGACGGATTAACTGAATTACTTAACCGATCAATTTGAGCAAATATATATGAACGAAGCTTTACTCCCTTTTCTTTAATAATTGAAAATTCTTCTGTAAAAAGGCTAAGAGTTTCAGCACTCATAGCTACTGATAATTGTTGTTTTGAATTTA
>Ga0307376_10000153_pt1 | contig 99329 bp, 88 predicted proteins | sample TR2MG_FD_202536 | JGI IMG/M metagenome (GOLD analysis project Ga0307376, IMG submission 202536) | Soil microbial communities from Risofladan, Vaasa, Finland - TR-2 | ecosystem: Environmental > Terrestrial > Soil > Coastal area > Acid sulfate soil | place: Finland: Risofladan, Vaasa | collected...
ATTCAACATAAACCAACAATCAACTTGAGATGAGTAGCAACCAGGAAAAAATCAAGGAATTAATCGACCTCCGGGAAAGAGCCAAACTTGGTGGTGGACCAAAGCGAATTGAAGCCCAACATAAAAAGGGTAAGTATACCGCTCGCGAGCGCATTGAAATGCTTGTTGACGAAGGTAGCTTCGAAGAGTTCGACATGTTTGTATCCCACCGCTGTATCGACTTTGGCCTAGAAAAGGAAAGTTACCTTTCCGATGGAGTTGTAACCGGTTATGGTACAATTGATGGCCGACTGATCTACATTTTCTCCCAGGACTTTACAGTATTTGGAGGATCACTCTCCGAAATGTATGCAGCTAAAATCTGCAAAATTATGGACATGGCCATGAAGGTTGGTGCCCCTGTAATTGGTATCAACGACTCTGGCGGAGCCCGTATCCAAGAGGGAGTAAAGAGTTTGGGTGGTTATGCTGAGATTTTCCAACGTAATATTCTTGCCTCTGGCGTTATCCCTCAAATATCTGCCATATTTGGCCCATGTGCTGGTGGAGCAGTTTACTCCCCTGCCCTTACCGACTTTATTATTATGAGTAAGGATACCAGCTACATGTTTGTAACTGGTCCAAAGGTTGTAAAGACAGTAACCGGCGAGGATGTAACCCAGGAGCAGCTTGGAGGAGCCACTGTTCATGCCACCAAATCCGGCGTTTCCCACTTTGTTGCCGAAAATGAAGAGGAAGGCATTCTTCTTATCCGAAAACTACTCAGCTACCTGCCTCAAAACAATATGGAGGAGCCACCAGTAGTTCCATGCACCGACCCTATCGACCGGCTCGATGATTCACTTAACGAAGTGATTCCAGAAAGCCCTAATAAGCCATACGATATCCTCGACGTAATTCACTCCATTGCCGATAACGGCGAATTTTTGGAAGTACATCGCGACTTTGCACCAAACATTGTTGTTGGTTTTTCAAGATTTAACGGCGTTAGCGTTGGTATAGTGGCCAACCAGCCAAAATATATGGCAGGGGTGCTCGATATTAATGCCTCTCGCAAGGCAGCACGTTTCGTTCGCTTCTGCGATGCCTTCAACATACCAATTGTAACGCTGGTGGATGTTCCTGGATTCCTTCCCGGTACCGGTCAGGAGTATGGTGGCATTATTTTGCACGGTGCAAAGCTGCTCTTTGCCTATGGTGAAGCAACCGTGCCAAAAATCACCATCATCCTTCGTAAGGCATACGGTGGAGCATACGACGTTATGAGCTCAAAGCACCTTCGAGGTGACCTAAACTATGCTTGGCCTGCTGCCGAAATTGCAGTTATGGGCCCTAAAGGTGCCATTGAAGTTCTGCTAAGCCGTGAGCTCAGCAACATCGACGATGAGAAGGCAAAGGTTCAGATGCTCATAGATAAGGAGCAGGAATACCGCGAAAAATTTGCCAACCCATACGTGGCCGCTAAGTTTGGCTACATCGACGATGTGATTGAACCGCGTAATACACGTTTCCGTATTATAAGGGCGCTTCAAGCACTAGCCACTAAAAAGGATGTTAATCCGCCTAAGAAGCACTGCAACTTGCCACTCTAATCCCCATTAAAGCATGATGATAAAACTGAAAAGGTTTGTGTTTCTCTTAGGGATAGTAGCCATGGCCCAAGGAGGATTTGCCCAGAGCGCAAAGGACCTAAAAATAAATGAGGTGCTGCTCATCAACAAGACCAGCTACCTCGATAATTTTGGGGACAGGAGCGCGTGGATCGAGATTTTTAACACCGCCTACAACAAGGTAAACATTGCTGGTTGCTACCTGACGGACGATTTGAACAATCCCAAAAAATATAGAATAGCCAAGTCGGATCCCAATACGGTGATTCCTACCCGTGCATTCACTATCTTTTTTGTCGATGACAAAACAACCCATGGGACATTCCATACAAACTTTGTGCTCGACTCCACATCGCGGTTCATTGCCCTGTTCGACGTAAATGGAAGAACGCTAATTGACAGTATGACCCTACCACCAATGAAGGCCGACGTTTCCTATGGAAGGTATACCGATGGTGGGGCTAAACTCGCCTTCCTTAAGCAAAATACGCCAATGGCGACCAACTTTACCGATGAGGTTGTCCCAGCAGGAACTAGATTTGCGTCCGCTGATCCGTATGGGTTTGGCATGACTGTTACAGCAATGTCTGTTGTATTCTTTGCCTTAATCCTTCTCTACTTAGTATTCAAGCAGGTTGGGAAGAGAAACATTAGAGCGCAACGAGTTAAGAATGCTGGAGCTGCTACTGGTAGTTTGGAATCTGCCGAAGTTTCAGGTGAGGTGTTTGCTGCAATTTCAGCTGCACTCTACCTATACGAAACGGAACAGCACGATCAAGAATCGGCCATACTCACCATAAACCGAGTAGCAAAGTCATACTCTCCATGGAGTTCTAAACTCTACGGTCTCACGCAGACCCCTCAGAAACAAAACCGTAAACCCGAATTTAATCGCTAGTAGACCATGAACGAGTTCAAATTCAAAATAAATGGGAGTGAGTATAACGTTAACATCACTAACGTAGAAGGTAATCTTGCCGAGCTTGAAGTTAACGGAACTCCATACAAAGTTGAAATAGACAAGGAGCTGAAACAATCCAAAACGCCCAAGCTTGTTCGCACAGTGGCCGTTCCATCCACCGATTCACATCCTTCGGTAGCTAAAACCCAAAGCCCTGGAAAAGCAACTGCAGGAGCCATTAAGTCTCCACTACCGGGAGTTATCCTCGATGTGGTTGTTAAGGCTGGAGACTTCGTAAAATTGGGCCAGAAAATTCTCGTCCTCGAGGCCATGAAAATGGAAAACAACATTGACTCCGACAAGGAAGGCCATATTAAAGAGGTTAAAGTAAGTAAGGGTGATTCTGTTCTGGAAGGTGATGTATTAATTATCATAGGGGATTAACAATGGAAAACTCAACTGGCTTTTTTACGTTCCTCCACAACAACCTGCTTCAATTCTTATCCTACACTGCATTTGCCAATTTAACCTTGGGCCATCTGATAATGATTACGGTGGGGTTGCTGTTTATATACCTAGCAATTTCGAAGGAGTATGAGCCCTTGCTTCTCATCCCCATTGGGTTTGGGATAATAATCGGGAATATTCCGTTTGCTGCTGGATTTAAAATTGGAATCTACGAGGAAGGGAGTGTCCTCAACTACCTCTACTTTGGTGTTTCGCAAGGGCTATATCCACCATTGATATTCTTGGGTATTGGGGCCATGACTGACTTTAGCGCCCTCATCTCCAACCCTAAGCTGGTGCTCATTGGCGCAGCAGCTCAGCTCGGTATCTTCGGCGCATATATGGCGGCATTGCATCTTGGCTTTAGCCCGGCAGAGTCGGGTGCTATTGGTATCATTGGCGGTGCCGATGGTCCAACGGCAATCTTCCTCTCATCTAAGCTCGCACCCGATCTGATGGGGGCAATTGCCGTCTCGGCATACTCATACATGGCGCTGGTTCCGGTTATTCAACCACCCATTATGAAGTTGCTTACTACCAGAAAAGAGCGGGTTATACGAATGAAACCACCACGTCAGGTATCGCAGCTGGAGAAGATTCTCTTCCCAATTATCGGGCTGCTGCTTACCACATTTATGGTTCCATCGGGATTACCCCTTCTCGGTATGCTTTTCTTTGGCAACATGCTCAAAGAAAGCGGGGTAACTAAGCGCCTTGCCGATACTGCAAAGGGACCGCTTATCGACATTGTTACCATTCTAATTGGGCTAACAGTGGGAGCATCCACCCAGGCTACCTCCTTCCTCACCCCAAAGAGCGTTGGTATATTTGCGCTTGGTGCAGCATCATTCATAGTTGCAACCTTTGGTGGAGTAATGTTTGTGAAAATATTCAACCTTTTCCTTAAGGAGGGCAACAAGATTAACCCGCTAATTGGTAACGCCGGCGTTTCGGCCGTGCCCGATAGCGCTCGTGTATCGCAGGTGGTTGGTTTGCAGTACGACAAGACCAACTACTTACTGATGCATGCTATGGGACCCAATGTTGCCGGTGTAATTGGAAGTGCCGTTGCAGCTGGTATCCTGCTCAGCTTCTTGGGATAATTAATTCTAAAATAGTTGGAGGGGCTGCTCATTGTAGCCCCTCTTTTTTATTCCTAAAACAAGACCCATTTCTGCTCGTTATCAAACTCGAATCCAGCTCACTTCAACGACTTTATGGTTATAATTTCCAGCTAAAAAGTTAAATTACGTTGGAAATATTGTAAGAATAGGTCACTATTTTGTAAAAATCATTAGGTTTGTAGAGGCATCCCTTTGCCCAAAAACCATAAGCTTCTAAACTATCATTCCTATGAACAACAAAATTGCCTCCGCTGGTATTAATGGGGACAAGGAACGCTCCGATTGCCTCGTTACAATTGAGTTGACCGATTCAGGTGGAATCGTCATCAACATGAAGAGCAAAGTTAAGGTGATGTATGGCCGAGCCAATGAGCAACTCTGCCGTCAATCGCTCGATTTTTTTGGGATAAAAAATGCTGTCCTAACCATCGAAGATAAGGGTGCATTGCCTTGGACCATAATGGCTCGCATTGAGGCCGCCGTAAAGCAAGTGGTGGACACTGACAAAGAGCTTCTTCCCGATTTCATTGAGGAGAATCGTTACACCAGCAGCAAGGACAAGTTCCGATTTTCGCGACTTTACCTACCCGGTAACAAGCCCGCCATGATGCTTAATGCCGGGTTGCATCGACCAAATGGAATAATACTCGACTTGGAAGATTCCGTTGCGGTGGCCAAGAAATTCGAGGCCCGATTCATCGTCCGTAATGCGCTGCGCAGCCTAAATTTTTATGGTGCTGAGCGCATGGTTCGTATCAACCAGTTTCCAAAAGGATTGGAAGATTTAAAATACATTATTCCCCATAATGTTCACCTGATCCTCGTGCCGAAGTGTGAAAGTGCTGAACAGATTATCACCCTTGAGGAAGAGATCAAGAGCATAAAACAGAAACATAACATCGATCACCCCATCTTCCTAATGCCGATCATTGAAAGCGCTATGGGGGTTGAAAAAGCATTTGAAATTGCCACTTCCAGCCAGAATATTGTTGCACTGGCTGTAGGATTGGAAGATTATACAGCGGATCTAGGTGCTCGTCGCACCAACGAGGGAGATGAATCATTTTATGCAAGAACAAGGGTTGTAAATGCTTGCAAAGCAGCAGGAATACAGCCCATTGATTCGGTGTTCTCCGATGTTGCCGACATGGCTGCTTTAAGGGAAAATGTTAGGGTATCAAAAGGACTTGGTTTTGAAGGTATGGGTTGCATTCATCCACGCCAAATTACGGTTATACACGAGGGATTTGCTCCAGACAGTGAGGAAATCGAAAAAGCGAAGAAAATTGTGGATGCCTTTATTATTGCAACTGAGCAGGGGCTTGGCGTTGTATCCATTGGTTCAAAAATGGTTGATCCACCTGTTGTTAAACGCGCAGAAAAGACAATAAGCCTAGCGATTAGTCTAGGTCTACTATCACAAAATTGGAGGGAGCAATACCATGAGTGCTAAACTAGTTAAGAATGCAGCAGGTAGAATGGTTCCTACCGAAATCAATGGCCAACCTGCTATTCCATTTAAGGGCGATGGCAAGCATCGTCCAACCGGCCGTATGTATGCACCTATGATTCCTACCGTATTGGATTACCCGGAGGACGGAAATAAGGTTGTTCCAAGCTTAAAGGAGGCCCTAATAAAGTGCGGATTAAAGGATGGAATGACCATCTCCACCCACCATCACCTTCGTGACGGAGATCTCGTAAGTCAGATGATTTTTGACGCCGCCCACGAGCTGGGTATAAAAGATCTTGTGTGGCTTCCCTCCGCCTCTTTTCCCTGTCACGATCCGCTGATTAAGTATCTCGAAGATGGCACAATCAACCGCATTGAGGGCAGTATGAACGGTCCCTTAGGCCGATTTACCAGCAAGGGGAAGATGAAAGGCACAGCGGTGCTTCGCTCACACGGAGGACGCGTTCAGGCCATTCAGGATGGAGAGGTACATATCGACATTGCCGTTATGGCAGCCCCTACCTCCGATCAATTTGGAAATGCCAACGGCGTGAATGGCCCCTCGGCTTGCGGGCTGCTGGGTTACGCCTTTGCTGATACCCAATTTGCCGATCGGGTTATTGTAGTAACCGACAACCTCGTGCAATTCCCATGCGCTCCCATGCAGATACTTGGAAACTATGTGGACTGCGTTGTTACCGTTGATAAGATTGGTATTCCCGAAAAAATTGTTTCAGGAACAACTCAGGTAACCTCAAGCCCCGATAGGCTTCTAATTGCAGAGTTAACCGCCAAGTTCTGTGAAGAGGCAGGTCTTCTAACCGATGGTTGCAGTTTTCAAGCTGGAGCCGGCGGAACCTCTCTTGCCATAGGCATATACTTCCACGAAATGCTGAAGCGCAAGGGGCAAAAGGCACGTTTTGGCTTTGGTGGCAGCACCCAGTATCTGGTTAAGATGCTGGAAGATGGAGTGCTGGACTACATACTCGACGCGCAATCATTCGACCTAGAATCGGTAAAATCGATCCGCGAGAACGCCAACCACTTAGACGTTTCGGTTTGGCACGCCTATAACTACCACAGCAAAGGGAACTACAACGGCATGACCGACATCGTAATTCTTGGAGCTACCGAAATTGATGTGAACTTTAACGGTAATGTGGTAACCCACTCCGATGGCTATTTGCTACATGGAATCGGTGGCTGGCAAAATTGCCTGCATGCAAAGAATGTGATAATTCCTGTGCCCCTATTCCGCGATCGAATCCCTGTAATTGTTGACGAGGTAACCACGCTCTGCGGACCTGGCGAACTCATCGACGTAATTGTTACAGAAAGAGGCATTGCCATCAATCCAAAGCGCACCGACCTGTTGGAAAAGATGAAGGGCAGCAAACTCCCCATTAAGACCATTCAAGAACTGAAGGCCGAAGCCGACCAAATTTGTGGCACTCCGGAAAAACCGCAGTTCACAAACGACATCGTTGCCGCCATAAAGTGGGTGGATGGCACAGTGATTGATGTGGTTAGGAAGATTGCCGAATAATTACCTTTTATAAAAATAATAAGGCTGTTTTAAAAGGCAGCCCTATTATTTTGTTGCAATATTATAATTCCTTTTTTTAATGATATAGTAGGGTATATGGGATCAGAACTGTATTTTGACAGGAAGAGTTCCTGCTTATGCAACCATTAATAAAAAATGAAGTAAACACTTTTGCTAGAGGAGCAACACTTGAATGAAGTTGAAATCGAGAAGCACTAAGCTAAATGTTCTTACAGTTAAACTTCACTGTCTGTCTTGCATTGCAATATTATAATACTAATTTCGTTTCGTTTTAAAAATTAGCCATTCGAATGATAACAACTTCATATATAGAAAGATATTTTAAAAAAATTGCCGACGTACTGTTGCCGGCATGGGTAGTTTTCAATATTGACATATTTTTAAGTTTAGTATCAATTTTAATAGCATATTTCCTCCGCTATAATTTTGTAGTCCCAGTAAAAGATTCTTCCAATTTTACGGTTATATTTCTGCTGTATCTATTAATTAGAGGTGTCGTATTTCTTTTTTTTGGAATTGCAAGGGTCCACATCCGTTACACCAGTAGCAGGGATATAATTAAATTGCTCGCTGCTATTTTCACCGGAACCCTTATCCTTACCATAGCAACCTATATACGATACTTGTTAGGCTACACCATATATCTTTCGTTTTCAGTTTTAATTATTGATTTTTTTGTTGTAGCCTATCTTCTCACAGGGTTTAGGATGCTTGCACGGTTTCTTATATATCGAATTAAAACTGGAAGTCAAAACCCTGACTTTAATGTTGTAATTTTTGGTCACGATCACTTTGCCGTTTCTATAAAAACTGCCATAGAAACTGATAGTGAATTTCCCAAAAAAGTAATTGGGTTCATCCATAACAAACCCATGATTTTTCGCCAGCGAATTGAGGGTGTTAGCATTTTTAATCTATCAGAGTTGGATAAACTCAAAGAATCCTATGCAGTAAAAGAGCTTATCATAACCGATAATTCGATCTCACCTGAAGACAAGAATACTCTTGTTGAGCAGTGCCTTAATTCAAACATTAAGATTTTAAATTTAAGAAACTATAAAGAGTTAATGAATAATGCATCAAGTACACCTCGATTACATGAGATTAGAATCGAAGATCTACTTGAGCGAGACCCCATAAAATTAAGTGTAAAAAATATTGCCAAATCACTGAAAGGCAAGAATATACTTATTACAGGAGCTGCCGGCTCCATCGGAAGCGAAATAGCCCGTCAGGTATTTTCCTTCTTCCCCAACAAGCTCATCATGCTGGACCAAGCAGAAACACCCATCTACTATGTCGAGCTGGAAATGATTGCTAATTATAAGTCGAGGGAAGATCAGGTTGAGGTAGTGGTTGGCGATATTACCGATGCAGTAAGAATGGACAAGCTCTTTAGCGAGAAAAAAATCGATATTGTTTTCCATGCAGCAGCCTACAAGCATGTGCCCCTCATGGAAAACAACCCAAAGGAGGCTGTAAAAAACAACGTGTTTGGCACAAAATTACTTGCCGACCTTGCCGTAAAATACAATATCGAAAAGTTCGTCATGATCTCCACCGATAAGGCTGTAAACCCCACCAATATTATGGGAGCGACCAAGCGAATTGCCGAAATTTATACGCAATCGTTAAATGGACGGTCAAGAACCCAATTTATCACAACCCGATTTGGCAATGTGCTTGGCTCCAATGGTTCAGTTATTCCACTGTTCAAGCAGCAAATTGAAAAGGGTGGCCCAATTACCGTAACCCACCCCAAAGTTACCCGCTTCTTTATGACCATTCCGGAGGCGTGCCAGCTGGTGCTGGAGGCAAGCGTAATGGGGCATGGTGGCGAAATCTTTATTTTCGACATGGGAAAGAGCGTTAAAATTGTGGACCTCGCCAAGAACATGATTCGTTTAGCGGGGTTTGAGGAGGGCAAGGATATCGAAATTGTCTTTACCGGTCTTCGCCCGGGAGAAAAGCTCTACGAAGAGCTGCTGGCAAACGGTGAAAATACGCTTCCCACCTACCATCAGAAGATTATGAAAGCGGCTGTAGTAAAGATGCAATACTCGGTTATTAATGAGCACCTTACTGAGCTATGGCGCCTTATATTGAACGATACTGAACCATTTTCAGTTGTAGGAAGAATGAAAATGATTGTACCCGAGTACAAGAGCCAGAACTCCATCTTTTGTGACCTGGACAAGCAGCTACCCGAGAATAGTGTAAGCCCGAACTAAAAAGGTATTGCTGACTACCCCCCACTTAAGTTAATCCTAGGTGATATTCCAAACCATAGATTTTTATATCTTTGCCACAAACTACTACAACAATGGACAATCAGATTACGCCAAGGTCAAATTCAAACGACGAAATTGATCTTCTGGAGCTATTCAACCGAATGGGGAAAGCATTTACCAAAAGCATTATGTGGGTATTAAACCTGATGCTGAAACTCTTTCTTCTTATTCTCAGCAAAGCATTTTGGATAGCATCCTTCATGATTATTGGAATAGGTTTGGGAATAGCTGTGTTTTATGCAACACCGAGGTTTTACTCCTCACAAATGACGGCAACCGCCAACTCAACCAACAACGGTATTGTAATTAATGCCATTAACCAGCTGAACGACCTCTTTACTGCCGCTAACTACACTGCAGCCGCCCAAAACTTAAACATTCCTCTTGAACATGCAATGAAGATAAAATCGATTCAGGCCTTCTACGGTATTGATATCAATCACGACAACATTCCCGATTACGTGGACTACGATAATCTTTATAACCCAAAAGATACCACAACGAAAAGGGTACCTGGCATATTTTATGTAATGGTGAAGGTGTTCGATAAGGGTGTATTTGCCCCTGTTCGCAATGGAATTGAAAAATACATTTTTAGCAATCCCTATATTGCCGAAAACAATGATATACGCAAGGAGCAGACAGCCAGCATGATTGTGGCTTACGATAAGGAGATACAGAAGCTGGACAGCCTCCAGAAAGACTACTACTTTAACCAGCTTACACAGAAGGCGGGAAGTGGCCAAATTATATTTCTCAATGAAAAGGACGTAAAGCTGTTTCACAAGGAGATGCTTGGACTTGTTGCGCAAAAACAGGATTTGCAAAAAACATTGACATTAAATCCTGACCCAATTACAGTTATTCAGGACTTTACCCAGCTCACGCGTGCCGTAAATCCTTGGACAAAGTATGTGAAATATTGGGGGCTTGGGTTTGCCCTACTCGGCTTTTTTGCAGGAGTTTACTGGCAACATCGAAAATCGCTATTCACCTTCCTACGCAAAAACATGTTAGGTTAACCACAAATAATATTACTAAAAATCCCGCTCTCCATAGGCGGGATTTTTATTTATATAGTACGGATAATTACCTCTATTCTTAATGCATTACGATACTGTCCCAAAAAGTGTGTAAAGTGAGTTTTTTCTAAATTTAAGGTTGCAAAACTTAATTTAAGAGATGAAAAACCTACGCTTTACACAGGAGCAAGTTACGCAGATTTTCAAACAGGTGCAATCTAATCTAGCGCAAGTTCCTTTTTGCTACAACTTCATTTAGCTAACGCCTTTTCATGCCTGACAGCAAGGTTGGACACCAACAGGGTATAAAAAATGGCAAAAAAACCAACACCTGCAATGGTGTTGAGCATACTTTCGAACATGAAACTCACGCTGCATAAGCTCAAAAAACCGACAACCAGCCAATCCCCTTTTTTAACTCCCACCCACAACGGAACAAACAGCATGGCAAGCAACGCTAGAAGGCCAAAAATTCCAGTCCCAAGCCAGGTTTCAAGATATTGGTTATGAGCATTTAAACGTTCTTGAGCGGCATTGGTCATGCCTTGCCTTTCATACTGTTTTTGCAACATATCCCTTACATCACCGGTTCCAACACCCCAAACTGGGTGTTCTTTTATCAATAAAAAATCTGACTTCCATATCCAAAAACGGATTGCAGTAGCATCATCCTTGCTTTGACGATTAAACCCAAAATCAGCCGTATTTTCAAGCGATTTAGCAGTATTTGCAAGACGATTAAACTTTGTAAATACAATTATGGCAAGACTCATTAGAGCAAGAAAGACCCCAACTCCCAAAATATACCTTCGCTTTGCAAAGACAAGGTAAAAAAGCCAAACAAGTGCTAATAATCCAAAGCCAAGTATACCAGCCCTGCTTTGCAGTAAAATTAAGGAAGAAAGCAAAACTATAGTACCTAGGATTACAGCAATTTTAAGAATAGACCTGATTCTCCTCCATCGACGCAGCGCAAAACCTATTATTAAAATCGCAACCAATAGATAAAGGGCAAGGTAGGATGGATGAATTAAATGAGAGAATTCCGTACTTAAAAAATAGTTATTCCAACCGGACGTTGGTATCGGGTTAAAAACCCAAATGCCATTAACAAATTCAGATGAGCGATAGATAGCATATCCAAAATAGTAAATAGTAGCCGCAACACAACCTAGAACAAATGAAAGTAAAAAGTTTCGCTTGTTATCCCTATACGATTCTCTCATAGTAGGGTAAAGAATAGGTAGCAAGATTAGTGACAACTTCAGCTGCATATCGAAGAGGCCACCATTAAGATTCTTGGAAGTGATCAACCCGATAAGCTGCAACAGATAGAAGATAACAGGTAGAATAAGGAGCCCTCTAAACCAATTGAAAGAGTAGTCGCGCTTAATAAAATAACTAAGGAAAACAGCACAAAGCCATCCAAAGAGTATGGGAACAAAAATACTCTTCCCAAACGGCAATGAGAAAACGACCAAATAAAAAGCGAAGTAATCCAGAGAGAGTAATTTACGCATTTATTGGTTAAATTTTAAAAACAATTATAGAACCGAAGAGAGAACAAAATTTAAAGTCATGAATATTCCAAGTCACTGCAGTCCGTGGAAAAATCTAAACAACTCTTGTGTTGCTTTTCATTGTTAAACCCTACCTGTCGACGAGGTAGGGATAAAGTATTGTAGAGCAGCATGGCAACATTTGATGCTAGTTCCCCGTATGGAATCAACAAATATTTGCCATATAACAACGATTCTAAATTTTAAATTTAATAGAGGAAGAACTTGCAATATTCTATTCTGCACAAGCAAAGAGATGTTACTTATCGCATTTTGAATAAACTTAACTACACAATCAATTTTCACCTCTCACTTTTCACAATTCACTCTTCACAATCTGAAATGGAAACCTTCTATCAATAATCTTCATAACAACATAGAGATAGACAATGTTTATTCCCAAAAACAGTAGGGAATAGCTGGGATAGCGAATAGCCAACCATACCAGCCCCAATATGGAGAGGTTGATAAGCAGCGAATAAATCACTGTTTTTTGGTGGCTAAAGCCCGATTGAACAATGCGCTGGTAGGCATGCTTCTTATGAGCCTTGGAAAGGGTTTCCCCATTACGCCAGCGTCGAAAAAGGGTTAAGGATGCATCGAACCAGAAAAGTGAGGTGAGCATAAGCCAAATAAGAATGGAGGAATCTCCACCGTTTTGGTAGTAAACGGCAAAAACACCGATGGTAAATCCAAGAAGCGTGCTGCCTACATCCCCCATAAATATTTTTGCCGGTTGCCAGTTCCAAACTAAAAATCCGGCAGTAACAGTAGCCAGCAATGCAGGTGGAACCCTCTCAAAAAGAAGGAAGAAGGCAAAACCTATAAAGATTACCTCTGCACTAATATAGCCATCGATGCCATCGAGAAAGTTAAAAAGGTTGGTAAACCATACAATACCTATTACCGCCAAAATGCTAAATAGAATAGGCAACGATAGATAAACAAAGCCAATATTAATGCCTTGCAGCCCACCAAGAAAAACAAGGGCCATTGCTGCAGAAGCCACCTGCACTATGAGCCGGAATTTTGCCGAAATGGTAACTACATCATCCACCAAACCAATAACAGAAATAGGAACGCCACACAGCAGTGCAAAAAATAGTGCAGAATCAATATCTCCTCTAAAAAAAAGAAAAGTGATTGCCAAAAACCAAGTAGCTGCAATGGCAACACCCCCGCCCCGTGGGGTTGGAATGGAGTGGGAACTACGCTCGTTGGGATGGTCAAGAATAGACTTATGTACGGCCCATTCCCTTACAATATATGTCAAAACCACAGATACCAATAGGCCTACAACACAATAAACAAAAATATTCATATGCCTACATCCAGTTTCGTGTTTTATACCAATCTACCATTTCATGAAGACCCTCTTCGCTTGAATATGGAGGCGTAAAGTCAAGAACCCTATTTGTGTTGCTATTATCAAGCACCAACGAACCATAAAGGCGGTCAATAATTGAAGGGCGTAATTTTCGGATAACGGCTAGCACGAACCCAGGCAGTGCAAACAGAAAAACTCTTTTACCCATACCAGAAGCAATAAATCGGATCATTTGGGTTGTAGATAAAGGAGATCGATCTCCGGCAATAAAAACACCAGACACCTGCTGTTCAATAATATTATTTAAAAGAGCAACAAGATTACCAATATAGACAATTGATCGTTCATTTTGAATATTTCCAAGCGGTAACAAAGGAAACCGATCCACCAACCGAATAAGGCTCAACATATTTGCCTTCACCCCTGCCCCATATACAAGAGGTGAACGAACAGTCGCTACCTTGAAATTTTCATCCTCTAGTGTCCTAATCAATCGTTCTGCCTCCAACTTACTTTTACCGTATGGATCGGTCGGAAAACATTCTGACTCTTCGTTCCAGTAACCTCCATTTGCAGTTGATTCTCCATAAACCTTAGCAGTGCTCATAAGAACAAATTGCTTAACGCCCTGCTCCTTGGCTCTTTTAGCGACTTCAAATGCTAGATCTCGATTAACCTTGAAATACTGCTCTTCCGGGGCACCCTTCATTTGATGTACAAGCGCAGCAAGATGAAGGACTGAATCAAAGCCGTTGAAATCTATCTCAAAGTATGAAATAGTTAATAAATCAATCGTTACAATATCTTGATCTGGAGATAATTTGATAAAATTAGTGCCCACAAAACCCGAGGAACCGGTTATTAATATTCTCATCTATTTATCGTTACTAACAATTAATTATATTACAAAGATTATCTATACACGCATTTTTTTTAAAGTGTTGGTTAAAATATTTATACCCTGAACTTCCTTTACTTTCAAAGTCGGCTTTATATGGTAAAACTTTCTCTTTAATTATCTTCACAAGGTTTTCATAATCCCCTGAGCCCACTGAATAGCCACAATCAGCATCCTTAATAATCTCGGCACCCTCACCGTTTAACATAGCCAATATTGGTCGAGAAGCGGCCATATATGCCTGTAGTTTAGCAGGAACTGTTAAGTTGAAAATCATCTCATCTTTTAATGTAACTAAAAGAGCATCTGCATTTTTAAAAAAAGTAGGCATTGTCTCATACGGATAAATACCAAGTGCAAAAACTGTTTCATGCAATTCATTGTCTTTTATAAACTGTTCCACCCAAGGTTTCTTTCTACCATCTCCAACAAATATCCATTTTACATCTTTATTATTTTTCATTAACAACGTCGCTTGCATTATGGCTTCAAAATCTTGTGACTCTCCTATATTTCCAGCAAACATTATTCTAAAACCATCTGCTAAAATTGGAATAGTTAGTTCAGAACTTTCGTCAATATCGTTTTCACTCCAATTTGGAAAATAAATAATTTTTTTTGAAAAATCACCCTTCTGAAGAATTGATTTTTCAAATCCTCTGGAACTGATCAGAATTTTGTCGGAATTTTTATAGGTGAATCTTACAATCCTTTCGAAAAATGACAAAATTTGTCTATTAGTAACTCCACCAGATGAAGTTAAACTCTCAGGCCATAAATCCAAAACCCAAAAATAGATTGGGATCCTTTGTATTTTTTTTAGAATAATTGCAGGTATTCCTTGAGTTATTGGTGAAGGTTCATGAACAACAATACAATCAAACCGTTGAAATATAGCCAAAATAAAAGCATAAAAAGATGCAAAAAATGCGAATGAAAAATAATTTAATGCTAAGGCCATTCCACTCCCATTCCCTCTTGGTATAAGAAAAGAGCGATAAACTTTAACTCCATTAATAGTTTCGATTCGTCTACGGAATAGACCATAACCTTTAAAAAATCTTCCGCTAGGGTAATTTGGGATTCCCGTTAACACGGTAACTTTATAGCCTCGTTTGGATAATTCAAAAGCAATATCATTACTCTTAAAATTTTCAGGATAAAAATACTGTGTTACTAAAAGAACTCTCATGATTCAAAAACTTATTCACTCCACACCACTCGCTTCACATAATCGGTATAGCTCAAAATTATTCTCACCATCTTGTCAGAAACGTTAGGAATAGAGTAATCAGCAACAGGTAAAGAATTCCGTGTCTCGCCAATTTTCTGATATTTTAATTGAGTCAATCCTTGCAGAATACGTTCTGGATTCAACCCAACCATCATAACCGAAGCCTGCTCCATTGCTTCGGGACGCTCGTGGGCATCACGAATATTAAGTGCACGAAAATTTAGTATTGAAGACTCTTCTGAGATAGTACCGCTATCAGAAAGAACCGCATATGAGTTAACCTGAAGAGCATTGTAATCATTAAATCCGAGTGGCTTTAAAAACCGGATTTCATTACGAACTTTTATATTCTTGGAATCAATCATTTTTCGAGTACGTGGATGGGTGCTAACAATAATTGGAAGGTTATAATTCTCTGCAATCAGATTAAGGGCTTCCATCAGCCCACTAAAATTCTTTTCGCTGTTAATATTCTCCTCCCGGTGAGCAGAGACAACAAAGAATTTTCCTTTTTCTAAGTTTAATCGACTCAATACATCCGACTTAGTAATTTGAGGAAGATAGTAATTAAGCACCTCAAACATTGGAGAACCTGTTTTTATAATCCGATCAGCCGGTAGACCTTCTCTTAAAAGATATTCACGGGCAATATCACTATAGGTTAGGTTGATGTCAGATATATGGTCAACTATTTTCCGGTTTGTCTCCTCGGGAACCCGCTGATCGAAGCAACGATTTCCTGCCTCCATGTGGAAAATTGGAATATGGCGTTTTTTGGCAGGAATGGCACAAAGACAGCTATTAGTATCACCTAAAACCAAAAAAGCATCGGGTTTGAGCTGCTCCAACAATGGATCAATTTTAATCAGTATTTGCCCCACCGTTTCTATTGCTGTTGCTCCCGCAGCATCTAAAAAATAATCTGGCTTACGTATGCCTAAATCCTCATAAAATATTTGATTTAGTTCATAATCGTAGTTCTGCCCTGTATGAATGGTAATATGGTCGATGGCTTCAGACTGATCTAGTTTTGCCATCACTCGCGAAAGTCTTATTATTTCAGGTCGGGTGCCAACAACAGTTACAACTTTAAGCCTTGTTTGCATAACTTTTATTTATATAAGAAAAAAGACAAAAACGCAAAGATAAAAACTAAAATAGAAACAGTGAATGCTCGTTTTAAACAATTAGCAGATGAACTAATTATGCTCTAGTTTTTTGACAGATCGAGCCAAGGATAAGTTTTAGTTCAGTCGATTCTTTGATTAACCAGTTCAACTCTTCAGAAACTTCAACTGAAATACCTTTAATAATTCTTAACCAATAATTTGATTCTCTCATTTCACGTAATGAGATACGAATCTTATTGTTAAAATCTGCTTTTGAAGAACCAGCTTGGGCTTCTTCGTAATTAGCTCCTGATGAAGTACAACTCTTAGATAATTGGTACTTTATCACCTTGTATTCAGTTGTATCAGGTAAATTACGAATATATTTAATACATCTAATTGCAAAATCAAATAGCCGGTCTTCGAGATCGTTCTTCATACTATAAATAACTTTCTATCTATATCTTTTTCCTTCGCTATTTATCTTTTATCTTTACCTATACCTGTTCAAAAAAGGTATCCTGATCGGCTGGATCGAAGTGCTCACTTATCCAAAAAATGGTATAAACTTCTTCTGTTCCTACATTGGTTATGTTATGGGTAAACCATACCGGCATATCTACAAATGAAGGATTGTTCCCACCATCCAACTCAAAGGTGAACTTTTTATCAGTGCCTATACGCCTAAATTCTATTATAGCCTTACCCTTTATTACAGCAAAACGCTCTGCCTTTCGGGTATGAAAATGGTTACCCCGTGTTATACCTGGTTTGGTAGTAGAAAAAGAGACTTGCCCACCACTATTCAACTTTATCGTCTCCACAAACGAACCTCTTTCATCGGTATTTAGTTTTAGATGAAAGGGGAAAAACGATTTATGGTCATTATAGGTTAGTAAGGTATTAAACAAATTGCGATCCAATGCATTGCCCAAGTTTGGAAGCATCCCATTTTCAAAATAACGTTCTTTAAAACCTTTTAGCTTCTCAAGTAATTCAGATACTTTAATGGTAGAAGTATATGGTACCTCGCATCGCTCAATAGATTCAACATCATTAAGAACTGTGACCTCAATTTTATTCAACAAAAAATCAACTAACTCAGCTACGTAAATTAACTTCAACTCGCCATCAGTTTCAATCGTTGGCGTCTCCTTATGCGTTAGTTGGTGACAAAAAGTGGCAACAACAGAGTTATAGTAGGGATTACCAAAGGGACCAAACACATTAGGAATAACGAGGCCAGTAAATCTTGCCCCTGAACGTTTCGCCCAATTTTCAAATAGTTCACGCCCCTCCTTTTTCGATCTACCGTACAGATTATCTCTCTCCTCTTGTGTTGAGGATGAAAATAAAATATGGGGAGTTATATTTGAAGAGTCACATGCTTCAATAAGTTTCTTTACTAAAGAGATATTTGTGCTGTAAAGTACCTCTGGATCATTATGACGATTCATGGCTGCTAAATGAACAATCACATCGCAAGAGGTGACAAACTCAATTAACTTCTCTCTTTCGTTGAAAAACTTATCATCGAAAGGAATACGCATAAATTTATCGGATAAAAGGCCAAGAGTATTATAGAGGTGAGTACCTACAAAACCAGATTGACCGGTAATTCCAACTTTCAGCATACTGTATTAAATTAATCAGGATATTGGTTACTACTCTCTTCACCTAGTATATCTTTGCGTATCATGGGAAGTTTTAAGAGAAGTCTTTTCATTCCCTCTACATCCAACAATTCTGTATTGTGCGAATGATACTCCTCAAATTGAGATACATCCGGAATACCCTCTGAAAAATACTGAGCATAATTAAGGTCTCTATTATCAGCAGGAATTCTAAAATAGTTTCCTAAATCTTCTGCCTTAACCATATCCTCCCTATTAACTAAGGTCTCGTATAACTTCTCTCCATGCCTAGTACCGATTATCTTAATTTCACTAGTAGACTTATAGAGTTCGATTAAAGCTTTAGCCAAAGTCTCAATAGTTGCCGAGGGAGCCTTTTGAACAAACAGGTCACCCGGTTTACCATGCTCAAACGCATAAAGAACGAGATCAACTGCATCCTCCAAGGTCATCATGAACCGAGTCATGTTAGGATCGGTAATGGTCAATGGCTTTCCAACTTTTAATTGTTCTATAAACAATGGAATAACAGAACCTCTGGAGGCCATTACATTTCCATAGCGCGTGCCACAAAATATTTGGGTTGCTGGATCATTGCTTCGTGACCTTGCAACCATCACCTTCTCCATTAACGCCTTCGACATGCCCATTGCGTTAATGGGATAGGCAGCTTTGTCGGTACTTAATACCACCAACCGCTTCACTCCATACTTTTCAGCAGCCTGAAGAACATTATCGGTTCCGAGGATATTAGTTTTAACCGCCTCAACAGGAAAAAACTCACAGGATGGAACCTGCTTCAGTGCGGCAGCATGGAATACAAAATCAACACCATGCATGGCTCTATCGATGCTATTAGCATCCCTTACATCACCGATATAGAACTTAATCTTTGAAGAGTTATAGTGACGACGCATGTCATCCTGCTTCTTCTCATCACGTGAAAAAATACGTATTTCATTAATGTCAGTATCAAGAAACCGTTTAAGGACAGCATTACCAAAAGAACCAGTGCCTCCGGTAATAAGAAGAATTTTATTTTGAAACATAAAATTAGGATTTTAGTGCAAGGAGTTCTCCATTAATACTTTAAAACAATCATTTATGGATTTATTAAATTCTACAATGTATTTCATCAGTAACTTTTTATTTTCATTGACCAAAAGTATCCTTTCTTCATTAGAAAGAGAATAGAATGTCATAATTTTATCACTAAGTTCCTCTGCATTTTCAGAATGAAATAAGTAATTATTATTTATCAATGTGTTATTCTTAAACATTTCTATATTTGATGTAACCAATAATGTACCTAAAGAAATAACACTAGAAGGAATTCCGCTATTTGTTCCTTTTACATATGGAAGAACTATCAGATCACAATTTTTTATCACAGAAACATAAGTAGAGTCGTCAACAAACTGATCAAAAACATATATACCTTTTGAATCAGAAATTCGCTTTGTATCAATTCCGTCTGGAAAATTACCCACTAATAATAGTTCTGATTCCTTTGTATGATCATAAAATAAATCCCAAGCTTTCAATAAAGTATCAAGTCCTTTTTCCTTTCGAAAATGGCCAACCATGCCCACCCTAAATGTGCTGCCATCCTTAGATTTAAATATATCAGGTATATTCTCAATCCCAGTTATTGGAAAATTGCACAGATTCATAACAGGAAAAGGATATTTGAATATTTTTTTTAAAGCAATACCATAAGTTAAAATTAACTCCTCACTCGAATTATCATTATGAACAATTAAATAATCTGCTAGATCAAAGAATTTCTTCTTAGTTTTAATTTTCTTTTCATTATTAATATCATTAAGACCAAATGGAATTACATCATGACAGGTAATCGCAATTGAAATATTAAAGAAACTTAGAATAGAAAGAAACCAATATTCAATTCGCAAATCACTTGTTAAACTATAATTAACTATTTTCACTTCACACTTTAAAACATAACTCAATATACGAATCAATGATAACAATAATTCAACATATCGAATAATATGCCTGATACTTTGATTCTTTCGTAAAAATGTATAAGGAGCTGAAAGTTCAGAAAAACGATAAAAATATTTTTTTCCATACATAAATGGAAAATAATAGTTTACGAAAATCTCCTGTTTATAATTTAAACTTAAACTAGTATATATTTCATGAATATAAGTTCCTGCCGAACCACTAGTACCAGCATAAATATGTATTATATCGAGAACACGTCTACTCATAACACCGAAATAAAATTCCGAAAGAAGTCTTAAAAATTACCAATAGCAACTCTATCGCCCGTTTAAATTGTCCTCGTAAAAACCGATTTAATACAGAACCAAATGTGAATGGAATTACAGAAATGAGATATTGTGGGTAGTAACGATAAGTAAAAATTATTCTATTCCTAACCTGACATTGATCTGCGATCAGACTTAACCTTTTAACACTTGACTTGGTTGATCCGCCTTCCTTATGGAAGACTCTAGCTTTATATTCGTATCCAAATCGAAAATCATATTGTTTTCCTCTCATTACCCAATCCAGCTCCTCAAAATAAAGGAAATAACTCTCTTCCATTAAGCCGACCTTTTCAATAAAATCGCAAGAAACAAAAAGGGAGGCACCAATAGGATAATTAAATATAACATCTTGAACATCATATTGTCCTTCGTCGAACTCACCATCACCCAATTGCGAGCATGTCGCAGTGTATTTATTATACATACCACCAACGCCTTGGAATCTATCAGGTTGGTAATAACGAAATAGCTTACAACCTAATATTCCTAAACGACTATTATTTATTCTCTCATACTCCATCCTTTCCACTAAATAACCTAAAGTATTCACTTCTATAATTGTATCATTATTCAAAAACCAGACATATTCAAAATTCAATCCTATGTTTTTAACAAATCTTACTCCAAAGTTATTTCCACCAGCAAAGCCAAGATTTATTGGAGTCTTAATAAATAATAAATTATTTGAAACCAATAAATTGTAAGAACGATTAATATTTAATAAATCATTATATTTATTATCAACATCATTTCTATTAGTATAATCCGCGAATTTAACATAAGAATCGTCTAAGGAATTGTTGTCAACAACAACAATGCAATAATCAGTATTATCAGACTTCTTTATCGAATTAATGCAGTCAATAGTATCACATGCATTATTGTAGTTAACTAATATAATTATCGATTTTCGATTCATTTGAGTATTTATAATGAGTAGCTAATACAATTGACAAAAACAAAATACCTGTTGAAGAAAAATAAAAAGGATTAAAAAATGCAATAACTAAATACAGTAGATAAGAAAGATACAGCCAACCTTGATTGTCTCTTTTTAAAAACCTGATCGGATATATCATTAAATACAAATAAATAGATCCTAATACAAAACCAAAACGCCTAAACAATTCAAAATATGTTAACTCAGAAAAGGTTAGAGTCATATGTCGCGAAGGAATATAAAACTCACTACCAACACCCTGTCCAAATAAAAAAGTTGGAATATTTGACCGATAAATATTTATATAATCAGAAACCATTAATATTTTTACCTTATTTGATTCATCTAGTGGATTGAAAAACATTTCATAAATAACGTGATATTTGATTAAACCTGTAATTACAATGATTACCAACAAAACAAACATCAGGTAAATCTTTTTTATTGGCGTAGAATAATAGTAATAAATAATTGGAATAATAAAAATACTAGCAACAAAATTTGCTCTTGAACCGCTTAAAAGCAGACCTAACAAGTTAACAACTGTTAAGACTAAATATCTTTTTTTACTTGTTTTTCTGTAAAAATAAAAACAGTAACTAATTGCAATTAGTATTAGCGGTGAAGTCCAAAAATAAACACGGACCACAGAAAATCCAGCCAAATATTTTATCGCAATAGTAAAGATTAAATACTTATTCCCAAATAGGAAGAAAGAATTTGTCGAATTAGGAAAAACTCTAATTACAATATATACAGCAATAATAAGAATAGAAAGTATACATAACCAAGTAACAAATATTTTTAGTACATCCTTTTTAAAACTAAAAACGATAAACCCGAATAAAAGAAATAGGAATGTTTTTAGAATCCCTGTATCAATTGTAACTCCATGCGATTTTTGAAATACAAAATATGTTACTAAAGAAATCAAAGGCAATACAACACTAAAAACAAAAATATAAACAAATAGATTAACATTTATGGCAATTCTCTTCTTTATAAAAATATTGGAAATAAAGAGCAACACAATTAAAACAAACAATTTATCCTTAATCCCAAATAACAGACCTGCAGGATCAAAAACACAAATAAATAACAATATTGACGAAAAAAAGAAAATAATATTATCAATAGAAATCTTCTTAGATATCTTTGAGTTTAATATTTTCACAATAGTAATCATTAATAAACTTTGTTTTTTCTACATAAAAACACGGAATATCCTAAAACAAAAGATTCCACTAAAATAATAACACCCGCCAGTTGAAACAACCCCACCTGATTTAACATTATTAAAATCCCAATTGATACAAGATAAACAACCACGGAGGACGAACGCAGTTTCGCATAATCCCTTAAAAAACCAAAAGGAACCAATAGTAAATCGTTAAAGAATAGGCCAACGCTTATTGGAAGAATAGTTAACCCAAGCAAACGAAGTAAGGATATTGCTTCAGGATTATTAGTCCCACTAAACAGATGGATAATCTGAACAGAAAAGAGAAACAGTCCAGAGTACACAACTACAAAGAATGTAAAAACCAAACTCATTGCCTTTTTCACAAATCGAACATCCTTATCGCGAGAAATTCGAGGAAATAATGTTTGCCCTACCAAAAAAATGGGCACTTTGAGTAGATTTACTACTTTATCAGCGATGTCATATATTGCTACATCCTGCATACCGAGAAAAGAGCCTACTATTAGCTTATTTGCATTCACGTATACTTGGGAAGATACATTTGATATAAAGAGCGGAATATTATCGCGAATGCAACTGGTTAATTCAAGTTTGGTTAACCATCTAAATCGATTATTGTGTACTCTGAATACGATGTATAATCCAATTAATGCCCCCGATACAGTTCCCAGTCCTAAAAATAGCGGGACTAAATAGTAGTCGGTTGCCTCTTTTACAAAAGCAAATATTAACAATGCAGACGCAACTCGTGTTGCCACATTAATGAAGGTGATATATTTCATTTTTTCTATTCCCTGGAAATACCAAATTGGGAAAAGTGCCTCACTGAGGCAAACTAGCATTGAGAGGTAAAAGACTTTTGGATGAGCATTCAGTAGTGGAATAAATATTATAAGTATTGAAATAATCGCTAGCGAAATAAAGAAAAAAAGCAACTTAAGCGATAAAATAGCGGAAATAACATCTCCAATCTTTGCATTATCTCCACGATGTATGGAAATATCACGAGTAGCAGTAACGTTAAATCCAAAACTTACGATAATAGTAAAGTATAAGGCAATAGTTTGAGCAAATACAACTAGTCCATAATTTTCCTTCCCTAAGACCCTAAAAAGATACGGTATAGTAAGCATAAATATGAGCAAGTTTGACACTTGCAGCATACTTAGAAACGAAAAGTTCTCAAATATTACTCTATTTTTATTTACTATAGATTTTACTCTATTTATCATCTTTATTTATAAAATAAACATTTTAACAAGGAATTGATTCCAAAAATACCATAAAAACCAAGAAAATAATCAAACATGTTATCGATTAGATTACTTAATCTCATATTTTTTTTGCAATCACAATTTGTAACACAATTGAGCCATTGCTCGTTCTTCAACTACCAACTGAATTTAATACAAACTCTCGGCATAGTCAAATGCTACCGCCTCCTCAAACAAAGGCAAAACCTTGTCCTTATCCGATAGTATTATCTTACCGGGATCTATCGGCCACTGAATATTTACCGTTGGATCATCCCACATGAAAGCGCCCTCCTGGTTTGGAACATAGTATGCATCACACTTATACTGAAAAATGGCTTTTTCCGACAGTGTTAAGAAGCCGTGCGCAAAACCTCGTGGAACAAAGAGTTGCCTCTTGTTTTCATCCGAAAGTTCAACGGCCACATACTTTCCAAAGGTTGGTGAGCCCTTCCGCATATCCACTGCCACATCCAAAACCTTTCCTACAACCACTCGAACCAACTTCGATTGGCTGTATGGTGATAGCTGATAGTGCATACCACGAAGAACTCCATACTGAGAATGAGACTCATTATCTTGTAAAAAAGTGGTATTACAAACCTTTTCAATAAATTGTTTATGTGAGTGCGATTCAAAAAACAGACCACGGCTATCAACAAAAACTCTAGGTTCTATAATTTTAACCTCGGGAATTGATGTTTCAATAACGTTCATTTGTGAGTGATGAGTTGTGAGTTGTGAGTTGTGAGTTATGAGTCGAAGCGCAGTGAAGATCCCGATTTATCGGGGTTATTTGTGAAAGGCTTTCCTAATACCTAATAACCAAAAAACCTAATTACCTAATAACCTAAACAGCTAATCCCCTAATTAAGCATCTATTTCTTCTCCACCAAGCTAACCAGATATTGCCCATACTGGTTCTTAATCATGGGTTGCGCCAACTCCAGAAGGCGCTCCTTGGTGATCCACCCCTTGCTGAAGGCAATCTCCTCGAGGCAGGCGATTTTGAGGCCTTGCCTATGCTCAATGGTCTCCACATAGTTACTGGCTTCGGCCAAAGACTCATGCGTTCCCGTATCGAGCCAAGTAAACCCACGCCCCATTAACTCCACATTTAAGCGATTTTGCTTGAGATACTCCTGATTAACAGTAGTTATCTCCAGCTCTCCTCGAGCAGAGGGCTTGATGCTCTTGGCCACCTTAACCACGTCGTTGGTATAAAAGTAAAGTCCCACAACAGCATAGTTCGACTTTGGATGTTCCGGTTTTTCCTCAATGCTGGTAACCCTACCGCTGGCATCAAACTCTGCCACTCCATAACGTTCGGGATCGTTTACCCAGTAGCCAAATACCGTGGCAGCAGCGTCTTTTTCAACATTTACTCTTGCACTCTCCAGTAAGCCTGTAAATCCGTGTCCATGAAATATGTTATCGCCCAGCACTAGGCAAACGCTATCGGTACCAATAAACTTCTCGCCAATAATAAAGGCCTGAGCCAACCCATCGGGGCTAGGCTGTTCGGCGTAAGAGAGGGATACCCCATAATCGGAGCCATCACCAAGCAAGCGTCTAAATCCGGGTAAATCATCAGGAGTGGAAATAATTAAAATCTCCCTAATCCCTGCAAGCATTAGCACAGATAAGGGGTAGTAAATCATCGGCTTATCATAAATTGGAAGCATCTGTTTCGAAACTCCCTTTGTAATTGGGAAAAGACGTGTGCCTGCCCCACCTGCTAATACGATACCTTTCATTTGATTTGATTTATGGTTATTATTGATTGACAAGCAATTGGTAATACCATGAAGTTGAGAGACTCAGCCCCTCCTTAAACAGATGGATGGGCTTATAACCCAAAAGCCTCTGGGCCTTTTCAATGCTAGCCAACGAATGTCGAACATCTCCCTCCCGCTCTTTGCCAAATACTGGTTCAATCCTCTTGATTTCGGAATCGTACTCACCTAAAAACTCCTTAAGATAGGTAACAAGCTGGTTAAGCGTATTCCTTTCACCACAGGCAGCGTTAAAAACCTGATTTACTGCCGCTTTAGTTTGTGTAGTCGCAGCGAGTAAATTCATTAGAACCACATTTTCGATATGGGTAAAATCGCGTGAATGATTTCCATCCCCATTGATTATTGGTTGCTCATGCTCGATTAGCATTTTTACAAACTTTGGAATAACGGCTGCATAGGCGCCATCGGGGTCCTGCCGCTTCCCAAAAACATTGAAATATCTTAAACCAATGGTCTCTATTCCATATAGCTTGCCAAAATTTTCGGCATACAGCTCGTTTACATACTTGGTAATGGCATAGGGCGAAAGTGGCTTCCCTATATGCTCTTCCACCTTTGGCAAGGCGGGATGATCGCCATAAGTAGATGAGCTCGCAGCATAGATGAAACGCTTCACACCCTGCTCCTTAGCCGCAAAAAGCATCTTTACAAATCCGCCTATGTTTACGTCCGTGGTCGTTATCGGATCATTTATCGAGCGTGGAACGCTCCCAAGGGCTGCCTCATGAAAAACAAGGTCAACACCAGCAACAGCTCTTTGGCAATCTTCATAATTACGAATATCACCGTTTATGAGCACAAAATTTGGGTTCTCTAGAAATGAAGCAATGTTAACTTGCTTACCGGTGGAGAAATTATCCAAGCAGGTCACTCTATTCCCTTGACGAAGCAGCTCCTCACAGAGGTTAGAGCCAATAAACCCTGCTCCGCCGGTTACAAGAATACTCCTATTTGTTAAAGTTGGATAAAGCATTGAAAACAATAGAATCTTATTTAACTAAAGACGGATATTGCTGATACCTATATTGGTACAAAAATAGCTCATCCTATTTGATACAGCTTCGCCTTCTCAGTCCCACAAAAGACTGCTTGAAATAAGGCAGACAAAAGTAATTCTAATAAAGAAAAGATCAAACCGAAAGTAATAAATAAGCCACTAAAAGGTCACCCTACATCGAACTGACGTAAATTAGTCAACTTTCGGAATTGCGATAACTTGTTCTTTGTAGCGGTAAAAAATGGTAGAGTTGTCCCCAATGTGCTTGTCCACCACCATACCGGCTTGTATGGTATTGTTGTTCCCAATTTCGATGTGCGGGATTACGGTGGCGCGTATCCCAAAAAAATTGTTGTCTCCCACCTTAACCCGGCCTGCAATCCCTGCAGTGGACAGAAAATTTCCATTCCCCACCGTGCAATCGTGGCTAATAAAGCTGTAGGAGGTAATAAAGTTAAAATCACCGATAGCAGTATTTGGACCGATGATACAAAAAGGATAAATAATATTTCCCTTGCCAATTTTGGTTGATGCCGGCATAATAACGGAGGAGTGAATAAAACTTGCTAGCACTGCACCCTTTTCCAGCAATCGATTAATCATTGTATTTCGAAAAGGTATATCCGATATACCTACTAGAACCTCTACGTTTTCGTCAGGCACAAAAGAATCAATATCACAAAGTACAGGTGCCTTAAGATTATACCTAGCATAGTACTTTTCAATATTGTATGCATACTCGATATAGCCAACAATATTCGTTTGTTTATCCAATTCAACTTTGCTGTTATTGTCGTCGATATAGGATGTAAGTTCAGCCGCAACGGCGCCAGTTCCAAGTATGATAATGTTCTTCATTTTGAAATTTTTTGTTAAGACTGAAAAAGGCCTAAAAACGAAAACAACAGGATCGATTAGTTTCGGTTAATCTTCCTTTAAAGAAGGTCACTGAACTTAATTTCATCAAACATAAAACTTTCGCCGTGACCAGGGTAAACAACTATTTGCTTCCCCTTCATTTTATTCTCAAGAAACGAAAATGATTCCTTGAGCTTGCCCTTGCTCCCGGTGGGTAGCTTAACCACGGTTTTTAGGTCCTTTATTATGGTGTCGCCAGTGAACAGGAAGTTTTCTATCTGAAAGCACAAGCTACCATCGGTATGGCCAGGCGTTTCAAAAGCTTCGATGATGGAATCGTTCCAACTTATGGTAATACCGTTATCAACTAAAATATCAGCCGGATAGGTTTCAAACCCAACTTGATCGTAAAACAGGGACATATTCTTTTTCCGATCAACGATTTTCTCGGAACAGATTTTCGAACTAACGATGCTGCAGCCATAGCTATCTTTCAACCTATTTACTCCCCAAACATGGTCAAAATGCTCATGGGTTAACAAAATATACTCCGGTGCTAAATTATTATCGTTAAGGTAGGTTATCAGCTCCTCGCAGTCACTCGTTCCAGGGTCGATGATAACGCACGACCGATATCCATTCTTACTAATGACAAAGCTGTTGGAGGGAATCGGTCGATTTTCAATTCTAGAAACAACACATGCCATTTCTAACCGGAAATATTAATGGTTCTCCCCCCATCAACGGTAAATTGCTGACCCGTTATCCAGCGTGATTTCTCTGAAAGCAGAAACTCAACCATTGAACAAATATCTTCAGGTTTTCCCTCTCCAAGTGGATAGCTGCTGAGCATTCTTTCAAGCGTTTCAGCGTTTTCGAATATAGTGCTGGTCATTTCAGTATGGATGGCTCCGGGTAGCACAGAATTTATCCTCACTTTGGGTGCTAACTCAACGGCTAGGCACCTCATCATAGAATCGAGGGCTGCCTTTGAGGAGGCATAAGCACTAAAAGCCTTTGCACCAAAATTACTAACGTTACTGGATATAAACACGGCACTCCGAAGGGCCGAATTATTACTCTTACGATTGGTAAGTGCCTTAAGAATCAGCACAGCAGAAATCGTATTGGTTGAATAGGTTGAAGTTAGGGTTTCCAAAGTGATCATCTTTAGCGGGACCATCTTCATAAAGCCCGCGCAGTGAACAAATTGGGTAATTTCAATATTGCTATTTTGAATAAAGGCTGATAGCTCTGCCTCCAATTTTTCAACACCGCTTAAATCGAAATTAAAAATTAGCTGCGAGTTGGCATTTGAGCACATACCCTTTACCTCCATTAGCCTTTCTTGGTTTCTCCCATTCAGAATTACGTTATGGTTCTTGGAAAGGCTAATGGCAATATGCCTACCAATACCCGATGAGGCACCGGTAACGAGTATAAATTGCTTTTTTTCTTCCATAGGTATGAGCTATTGTGCAGTAAACCCGCCATCGATATTGAAAACAGCCCCAGTCACCCATTTTGCGGCATCCGAAAGCAGATAAGCAATGGAGCTGGCAACGTCATCCGGTTCTCCAATACCCAAAGGATGTAAGCGGTTTAATGTTTCTGCGTAGTTGGCATCAAAAAGTTCACTTGCCGAATTTAGCATGTTGGTCTTCACAAATCCAGGAGCAACACAGTTTACTCTAATCCCCTTACCTGCCAACTCCATTGCAAGCGATTTTGTTATTCCGAGCAAGGCAGACTTACTCATGGCATAACCCACATTTGCGGGAGATCCCACAATTCCATAAACGGACGAAACCAATACGATAGAGCCCTTCTCGCCCGCATAAATGTTCCTGTTAATAAATAACTTAGCCAATTCAAGGGCCGAGTATGTATTAAGGGTAAAAACGTCAAAACACTTTTCCTCGCTTATCGATTTCAACGGAGCAATATATGACTTGCCGGCTAGGTGCACTACTCCGTTCAGCTTGCCAAAGTTTAAAACCATTTCCAACACTTCAGCCTTTAGCTTGGGAAAATCGACAAGGTCGAAGGCTAATATTTGATCGTCAGTGCTACAGAGCTGCTTGGTTTCCAGCAAACCTTCTCGATTTATATCGATAAGCAAAAGCTTGGCACCAAGCTTTGAAAGCATAATGCTTGTGGCCTTGCCAATACCCGAGGCAGCACCAGTAACTAGTATGCGTCGACCTTCAAGAGAAAAGGGATTAAAGCTGCTCACTATTTTTTGCTATTAATCAGTTCGTAAAGACCTCCAACTGTTTTCGATCCAATAACATCGTTTGCCGACAAAGCAACATTATAGCTATCGCCTGCAAAGGCAATAATTGAAAGTATGGTTAATGAATCCCAACATTCAAACGACTTAAGTTCATCACTCAAATTAAAATCATCAACTTCAAGAATTTCAGCCATCTGTGCTTTAAACTTATCCATATTACAATATTTTAAAAATTAAAAATCAATTTGCTTAACAAACGTCAGGTTCTCAAGATGTAGTATCATGGAAGCCCAGGTTAAACCTACGCCAAAACCGGCTAGACAAACCAATAGGGAGTCATTAGTAAGTTTGTCGCCAATATTATGGGTTATAACAGTTGGAATGGAAGCACCGCTGGAGTTCCCAAAGTTTTCAACAATGTTGCTGGGCATTTTATCGCGAGGCACCTCCAACTTATCAGCCAACTTATTCAACATAAACCTATTGGGTTGATGAAACAGATACCAGTCAATATCATTTTTATTAACGCCTGCGTGAGCACAAAGCTCTTCAATCATCGGTGGTACTTCACGTTGAACGAAATTAAATACCTCATCCCCTTTCATTACAAGATTGTCCAACGATCGAAAATTACCAGCAGCATCTTCTTGCATCTCAGCAGTCTGTGGACTAGAGGGTAATTTAAAACCACCCGCTGGAATCATCAGTGCATCAGATCCTGTTCCATCCATTTTAAGAAAAGTGAAGATATTCGTTGGCTTACTGCTACGCTCAACAATGGTAATAGAGGCTCCGTCGCCAATTAGTGGATTACTATTTCGATCTCTTTTCGATACCTTACGGCTCAGAATATCGGCATTAAGCACAACCACCTTCTTAATGGATTCTTGCTCCAAAAGCATGAATGCTTGCATAAGGCCAACAATATATCCAGCACACCCTTGGTTGATATCGAGGCAAACCATATCGGTTTTTAAGCCCAACCGTCCCTGAATTACATTGCTGGTGGGTGGCATAAAGTAGTCGGGCGATTGGGTTATCAAAATAAGGGCATCAACCTCCTCCTTTTTCAGATAATCATTATCGAAAAGGTAAGTAAGTCCGTGAATGCATAGATCGGAAACAGTCACATCTTCGTTAACAATTCGATGGGTGTTATAGCCCATTGCCATCTTGAGCTTAAGCGACTTTGCCGTGGAGAAGTTGTAGTTCTCCATCTCATCCTCAAAACGAACAACTCTTGAAGGCAGAACAGTAAGAATACCTGTAATCGCCTTGTTTTTATAGTTAAAGATCATTGTTTCACACCATTTTTCACTAGCAAATTTACGATATTATCAACCGTGGCAAAATTTTCTGGCAATACATCCATTCCATCAATAGATATCTTAAAATGCTCATCCAATGCAGTTACTAAATTTACAACATCGAAGCTATCGAGCATTCCTTGTTCAATAAAATTAACATCTTCAGTAAAGTCAAACTCAGGCCGAAGGTCCGTTAAGATATCAATCACCACTTTTTTCATACTTCAAAGCTTTATTATTTACAAAGACAATATCGACTAAATTCTCACTTTTAAAACCATAATGCTCATAGCGAACAATTGCATTATGGTTGTCGCTAATTACCCAGAAAAGCTGGCGCTTGGTTGATCGTGCCTCCTCAAAAAAACGATGAAGTAGTGAAGATCCAACCTTTTTGTTCCTATGCAACGGATGGGTAAACCAATAGCGTAGGTAGCCAGTAATTCCAACTATTTCGAAAATGGCAAAACCAACTATGGTGTGGGTCTCCCTAAAAACGACAACACCATTTTGCTCTATCCATTCTAGCAACTCACCATCGAGCGGCAGCTGCTCGGCAAGAGGGTCAAAGTAACGAGCAAGTAACTCTTTTACCTCCAGCAAATCGTTTTTTGTTGCAAACTCAACAGAAGCATTTATTGCCAAAGTTGCCTGTTGCTGCTCGAGCCTTGACATTCGATGAAGCTGCGTGTATTGTGAGTAGTCCCTGCTCTCAAAAACTTCAGCAACCTCTGTTAATGACTCCTTGGTTCCAACGTTATCAAAAACAAATGTATCGTTTGGATATTTCTGCCAAACTTTCTCTAGTAAAGCATTAAGTGCAGCGGCATTTGCCACAAAGTAATAGCCGCTATAAAAACCACTATTTTTCTTGAAGAAACAGGCATAATCGTCGCTTTCGATGGAAAACAAAAGCCCAAGGTCAATCCAGCGATTTGTTTTTTTTAAATCACCAAAATAGTTGGTCAAGAAGCCCTTCCCCTTGCCTCTAATGCGCCTATTTGCATTCTGAACTACCTCAAGGGAGCTTACCCTATCCATTATTGATGGAGTTATTTAAGAAAAGTCGGTCGATTTTGCCATTAATATTGCGTGGCATCTCTTCTAGCCGCATGTATACAGTTGGTATCATGTATTTTGGAAAAACGGTCGCAATTTTTGATTTCAATTCCGCAAGAGATATCTCCCCTTTGGCTTCGAAAAATAGGGTGATCTCCTTCTTGCTAAAGTTGTAAACCACACATCCATTCTCCACCAACTTCAACGTATTAATTATAACATGCTCAATTTCACCCAATTCAATTCGATATCCCATGTGTTTTATGAGGCTATCCTTTCGACCCTTGAATTCAATTTCGCCACGCTCATTAATTGAAACAATATCTCCCGTTCGATAGATAATTTCGGGATAGGACGAATTCAAAGGATTCTGCACAAAAGCCTCTGCTGTTTTCACGGGATTGTTGTAATATCCCATTGCCAAAGAGGAGCCACGCACACATAGCTCTCCCTCTTCACCAATAGCCACACGTTGGTTCGACTCATTTAGGATGAGGACATCACTATTCTTGCAAGGAAACCCAATGGGGATAGGTTCATTGTCCTTTAGCTCTCTCTCCACAACATAGTAGGTGCAATCGAGCGTAATTTCGATGGGGCCATACAGGTTTACAAACTTGGTGCTGGGCAACTGCTGCTTCCATTGGTTAAACTGCTTGGTGGGGAAAACCTCACCAGCAAACCAAACAGTTTTTAGAACGGGTAAAGCAATTTTCGACAGCAAGTCCATATTGGCAATGTTCACCATAATGGTTGGCACCCAAAAAATGAAGGTAACCTTTTGTTCTTGCATTATGCTCAATAACTTGGCAGGAAATGCGGCCAACGAATCGGGCAAAACTACAAGAGTGCTTCCCTTGGCCATCAACATGCATAGCTCAAAGCTATAAATATCAAACACAATTGGCGAAAGAGAACCAACTATCTCATTATCTTTAATATGCAACGTATCAATAGCCCATTCGGTAAAGTCAATAAAGCTCCTATGGTTTAGCACAACCCCTTTGGGCGTTCCGGTGGATCCAGAGGTGTTTATTATGCAGTATGGGTCAGTATCGATATGCGCTTCGAGCCTCCGATAAATCAATTCGTCCCCACTGCTGGAAGCTTCAATGTCGTCGATGCAAAGAATAGTGCATTTATAGGAAATGCCGCTTAACCTCTCTCGATTTGCGTTATTGGTAAGTATTAATACCGGTTGAATCAGGTTGAGAATGTTCTCAATGCGCAGCTGAGGCGATTTTACATCCAGGTTCATGTAAACATTCCCACTATATGTAATGGCCAAATCGGCCACAACGCTTTCGATGCCTTTTGGTAAAAAAACTGCAACCGGTTTGTTTAGCACTTGCTCAACCGCTACGATAATTCTATTGGCAACATTTTTAGAATCTTGGCCTAGCTGTGAAAATGAAATGCTCTTATCTCCCTCAATAACCGCAGCTCTATTAGGATGGAGTTTTTGAACCCTATCAAAATATTCAATTAGATTCTTCTGCATTGCTGGTAATAATTACTAGGTTCACAAACAATATTTGGTTCTATCAAACTTTAAATCAATTCTATGTGGAAAACTTTAATAAACCAATTTTGATACAGCTTCGCCCTCTCAGTCCCACAAAAGACTGCATAAAATATGGCAGACCAAATTACCCCTAAAATGGGTAAGACCAAATCGAAGGCCCAAAAAAGTGCTCACGAAATATGCAATTTCGCAATATCCTTCATGCATAAACGTCTGATGCTGCTTTTGCCTCAGACGTTAAAAATCAATTGCGCAGAAAATATACACCAACAATCTAAAGACTCCAGTAATTTAAGGCTTTGATTTTATCACGATATACTCCCTTTACATCCACAAAAATGCAACCCTCTGATGCTATTCCTTGGAACCACTCCTCCTTTAGCAGGATATACTGTTGGTGGCTTACAGCAACAATAATGGCATCGTATTTTCCGGATGGTTCCTTTGCGATATCAAATCCATACTCTTGTTTTACCTCTTGGGCATCAGCATAAGCATCAATAACATCAATGTGTTTCACCCCGAAAGAAATTAGTTCTCTATAGATGTCAACCACCTTGGAATTACGGATATCGCTCACATTTTCCTTAAAGGTTACTCCCATAATGAGCACGTGGGTCTCCTTTGGATTTTTGTCAGCACCAATCATCTTCTTTACCGTCTGCTTGGCAACGTAGCCACCCATGGAGTCGTTGATAAACCGACCTGCACTAATAATTTGAGGATGGTAGCCCACCTCCTTTGCCTTGTAAACCAGGTAGTATGGATCAACCCCAATGCAGTGACCGCCAACCAACCCTGGAAAAAACTTTAGAAAATTCCACTTCGTCCCTGCAGCCTCCAGCACCTCCATGGTATTAATTCCCATTCGGTTGAAAATGATGGATAGCTCGTTCATAAACGCAATGTTGATGTCGCGCTGGGTATTCTCAATAATTTTGGCCGCCTCTGCCACCTTTATGCTGCTGGCGCGGTGTATGCCCGCCTGAATAATCAGCTCGTAGGTCTTTGCTATCTCCTCTGCCGATTCAGCATCGCAGCCGGAGGTAATCTTCTTTATTTTCACCAACGTATGCTCCCTGTCACCCGGGTTGATCCGCTCCGGTGAAAAGCCTACCTTAAAATCCTCAACATACTTCAACCCCGATAGCTGCTCCAGCAGCGGAACGCAATCTTCCTCCGTGCAGCCCGGATACACAGTGGATTCGTACACCACGTAATCGCCCTTCTTTAATACCTTACCCACGGTTGCGGTGGCCGCAAGCAGCGGCTTCAAATCGGGAAGGTTATGATCATCGATGGGGGTTGGCACCGCAACAACAAAGAATTTAGCTTTTTTAAGATCTTCTAGATGGCTAGTGTACTCTATTTCGCACCCCTTAAAAGCCTCGCTCTCCAGCTCCTTGCTTGGATCAATGCCCTCCTGCATCAGCTTAACCCGATCGGGCTTAATATCGAATCCTATAACGGAGATTTTACGGGCAAATTCAAGTGCAATGGGCAGCCCTACATATCCTAAGCCTATTACAGCCAACTTTTCATGCTTGGCAACTAGGTCTTGATATATCATCGCTCAAGTTTTAAAGGGTTAAATTACTTCTTGCAGAATGGATGGTAGTCACCGGTTAAACCAAGAGGCTTAAAATTACGAATGGTATAGGCCGTTTGAATGGATGGCTTGGCGTCCTGAAGGCCAAATCCCTTGCCAGCAATAATTTGACGGTAACTTTCGGTATGCAGGTCGGTAAAGCCTTCTGAAAACTCAATCTCCTTCCCCTCCATCGTAATCGACCGGAAGGTGCGCTGCCCTTTCTGCCTTATGGCTTCAGGGATATCCGTATAATCTACGCTTAAGAACCATCTTACCCGAGCCTTCTTCAGGCGAAGGTAACCGGCAGATTTATCCGGCTCCGAAAGGTGAACCACGTTCTCCTGCACCTCGCCAAAAACCCAGGAGAGCATATCAAAGAAGTGAATGCCAATGTTGGTGGCAATGCCACCCGACTTCTGGGCATCGCCCTTCCACGAAACAAAATACCAATGCCCACGGCTTGTAATGTAGGTGAGATCCACGTCGAAAATCTTATCGGCAGGAGCCTTAGCCACCTCCTCTCTTAGCGCAATAATAGCTGGGTGCAACCGAAGCTGCAGAATGGTGTTCACCTTATGGCCGGTTTCCTGCTCTATCTCCTGCAGGGCATCCACGTTCCACGGGTTGAGCACCAGCGGTTTTTCGCATATGGCCTCAGCCCCCTGGCGCAGGGCAAACCGAATATGGGAATCGTGCAGGTAGTTCGGGGTACAAATGCTTACATAGTCAATGCGGGTGCCATGCCGCTTTAGCTTATCAAAGTGCCGGTCGAAGCGCTCATACTCCACAAAGAAATCGGCTTCGGGAAAAAAGCTATCCATGATGCCCACGCTGTCGAACCTATCGAGAGCTGCAATGAGGTTATTTCCTGTATCCTTAATTGCCCTCAAGTGGCGTGGTGCAATGTATCCGGAGGCCCCAATGAGACCAAAATTTAACTTTTTTGAATCTTCCATTACTCTATTTTTTCAACATGTTCTGATGCTAATCGATACCAATGCCCACTTTCTGGACATACGGCAATACCATCGCTATTAAAGGTAAGCTTATGGCCATACTCGCTCATCCATCCAGCCTGCCGGGCAGGGTTGCCAACCACCAAGGCGTAGGGCTTAACCTCCCTCGTTACCACAGCGCCTGCTCCTATAAACGCAAACTGGCCAATATTATGTCCACATACGATGGTTGCGTTGGCGCCAATGGAGGCTCCCTTTCCAACAATGGTCTTTAAATACTGGTCACGGCGATTAACTGCGCTTCGCGGATTTATCACGTTGGTAAAAACCATTGAAGGTCCTAAAAACACGTCATCCTCACAAACCACGCCCGTGTATATGGAGACGTTGTTCTGCACCTTTACATTATTGCCCAGAATCACCTCCGGGGAAATAACCACGTTCTGGCCAATATTACACCCCTTGCCGATAACACATCCCGGCATAATATGGCTAAAGTGCCAAATTTTTGTTCCTGCACCAATTATGCACCCGCTATCGATAACGGCTGTTTCGTGAGCAAAGTATGCCTTTTCCATTTCAAAATTCGATTCAGTATATTCTTCTTCACAGTATAAACAATGTCCTACTCAAGATAGTTAAGTATGGCCCCTGCAATATATTCCTGCTGCTCGAGGGTCAGCTCCGTGTGCATGGGTAACGAAAATACCGATGCACACAGCTGATCGGTAACCGGAAACTCCTTTGTTATTGCCACTTTCTGGTATTCGGCAAAGGCAACCTGGCGATGAAGCGGAACGGGATAGTAAATCATCGCTGGTATGCCCTTGGAGGCAAGGTATTTTATCAGCTCCTGCCGATCGCCATCCAGCAGCCGGAGGGTGTACTGGTGAAAAATATGGTTGGAATCCGCAACTCTGAATGGCGTTTTCAGCGCTGAGCAGCTGGCAAAAAGCCTATCGTACCTATCTGCCGCTTGTATTCTCGCCTGGTTATACTGGTCCAAATACTTCAGCTTAACTCTTAAAATGGCTGCCTGAATGGTGTCCAGGCGAGAGTTAAGCCCGATCCGATCGTGGTGGTAGCGCACCTTCATGCCGTGGTTGGCAATGGAGCGAATTTCTTCAGCCAAGCTATCATCGTTGGTGTAGAGCGCTCCACCGTCGCCGTAGCATCCAAGGTTTTTTGATGGGAAAAAGGAGGTTGTTCCAATGTGACCTATGGTGCCCGCTCTTGCTACCGACCCACTGGAAAAGGTGTAGCTGCTCCCCAGAGCTTGGGCAACATCCTCAACAACAAAAATTCCAAACTTTTGCGCCACCTGCATAATGGCTTCCATGTTGGCGCACTGGCCAAAGAGATGCACTGGAATAATGGCTCTAGTTCTCGCGGTTATTGCCTTTTCCAGCTGTTCGATATCCAGGGTGAATGAATCAATGTCCACGTCCACCAGCACAGGGGTTAGCCCCATTAGCGCAACCACCTCAACGGTAGCAATAAAGGTGAAGTTGGGAGTTACTACCTCATCTCCCGGCTTAAGCCCCAGCGCCATGAGGGCAATTTGAAGAGCATCGGTGCCATTACCACAGGCAATTACGTGCTTGCAGTTTAAATAGGAGCCTAACTCTTGCTGAAATTGTTTTACCGCCTCCCCTTTTATAAACGCAGAACTATCGATAACAGACTGAATTCCAGAATCAACTTCATCCTTAATCTTAAGGTATTGTCCCTTAAGATCGCACATTACGATATTATCCATTGCTATACCTTGAATAAGAGTACGAAAATACAATATTTACTTGAAGGCAGTCCAACCTTTTTTGAAAAAAGAGGTAACATTTGTTAACCTGATTGTAACGACAAAATCCAACAAAAATTTGATTTACCAATGTTTAATAGATTCACTCAAGAGTAAAGATGAGCTTACAGCATTACTATTAAAAAGAATAAGGCCGTCGTTTAGACAGCCTTATTCTTTAAATATGCAATAACATCTGGTTTTCTACTTTGCAAAACTAATTGCGCGGGTTTCTCGAATTACGGTAATCTTAACCTGTCCAGGGTAGGTCATCTCATCCTGAATTTTTTGGGCAATATCGAACGATAGACGTTCTGCCTCTTGGTCGGTTACCTTTTCACTACCCACAATCACGCGCAGCTCTCGTCCTGCCTGAATAGCGAAGGTCTTGAGCACACCGGGATATGAAAGAGCAAGTTGCTCCATCTCCTTCAAACGCTTGATGTAGCTCTCCACTATTTCGCGGCGAGCGCCTGGACGAGCACCAGAAATGGCATCGCACACCTGAACCAAAGGAGCAATAAGTGTAGTCATTTCTACCTCATCGTGGTGAGAACCAATGGCGTTGCAAATTTCGGGCTTCTCCTTATACTTCTCGGCCAGCTTCATACCAAGAATAGCATGTGGAAGTTCCGGCTCATCGTCGGGCACTTTTCCAATATCGTGTAGCAGTCCGGCACGTTTTGCCAACTTAGTATTCAATCCAAGTTCCGAAGCCATAATGGCGCAAAGGTTAGCCACCTCACGTGAGTGCTGAAGCAAATTTTGTCCGTAGGAAGAACGATATTTCATCTTTCCAATCAAGCGAATAAGCTCAGGATGCAAACCGTGTATGCCAAGGTCGATAGCGGTTCTCTTTCCAACCTCCACAATCTCTTCCTCAACCTGCTTCTGCACCTTACCAACCACCTCTTCGATGCGGGCAGGGTGAATGCGACCATCGGTAACCAATTGGTGAAGTGCCAAACGGGCAATCTCGCGACGGACAGGATCAAAAGCGGAGAGAATAATTGCTTCTGGGGTATCGTCAACAATGATCTCAACACCGGTAGCAGCCTCAAGAGCGCGAATGTTTCTACCTTCCCGGCCAATAATCCGTCCCTTTATCTCATCCGATTCAATGTGGAAGACGGTAACCGAATTTTCGATGGCAGCTTCGGTTGCAACGCGCTGAATGGTTTGAATCACTACGCGCTTTGCCTCCTTGTTAGCAGTCATTTTGGCCTCGTCCATTGCCTCATTAATGTAGGACATGGCAGCAGTTCTGGCCTCAGCCTTTAGGTTCTCAATCAGCTGATTTTTTGCTTCATCAGCCGACATACCGGAAATATTCTCGAGCCGCTCAATTTGATTCTTATGCATCTTATCCAGCTCCTCGGTTCGCTTTTCAACCAACTCCAGCTGACCAGTGAGGTTATTGCGGATAGCGTCAATCTCATTCTTTTTCCGCTGAAACTCCTCCATCCTTTGTGATACGGCCGTTTCCTTCTGCTTCAAACGGGTTTCGAACTGAATGAGCCTGTTATTCGTTTCGTTAATTACCTTTTCGTGCTCAGTTTTAAGCGTCAAAAATTTTTCCTTAGCCTGAAGAATTTTATCTTTTCTGATGACCTCTGCTTCAGATTCAGCCTCTCGTATAATTGATTGCCGCTTTTTTCGAAGGAATAGGTGAAGCAGCATGTAGGATATTGCAAATCCGCCTATGAGGGCAAGGCCTGCAGCCACTATTGTATATACCATAAACGTAAAATAAATAGTTAATAAAACTAAAAAATGCCCGCATAAGTTTCCTATTGTTTTTGAAACCCCAATGAACATGGGTGGAGCTGCCAAACAATCTCAACCTTCCAACGTTCCCCGAAGGGAATCCCAACCGAAGTTGGTACTAGGCCTGGTTTCGACAATATGAGCTTAACTCCAAGTGTTAAAATGTTGAGTTTCGCCACAAGATATAGGAAACTATGCGGGCAATGCTATTTAAAAGAACCTGTTTTTCTCTCTATAAAGTCGTCCAAATCTCTTTCTACTTCTGATAAACCATCCATAACTGGGCTCATATCCAACTTCTCCTCATGCTCCAGCAGCCGAATCACAAACTGTAAGGCAGCCATGGCCAAAAAGTCCTGTGTATCCTTATCGGTGTAGCGCTGCTTATACTGCAGAACCCTGTCGTTAATCATCTTGGCAGCCCGCCGAATCTTTTCCTCATCGGCCCGCTCTATCTTCAAGGGATAGTATCGTTCGGCTACGTTTACTTTTATTGAAAGTTTATCATCCATTTAGCAATCGGGCTATCGATTTAAAAGAGCAATACATTTGTCAATTTCCCGCACAATTTTGTTAATCTTTAACTTACCTTCATGCGTATCTTCGCTTGAGGAGGCAAACGATTTTGCAACAACCAACGTTTCAACCTTGCGTTCTAGCTGCTCAATAACATCGTCCTTTCCACGAATTGCCTCAGTAAGCTTAGTCTTTTCAACTAAAAGTTGGCTATTCACTGCTTCAAGCTTCTCATAAGCATCGATCACAACGGATAACTTATCCTTTAGTCTATCAACAACCGACTCGCTCACTTCGTTCATTAGGTTAAGTAAAAAATTAGCAATACAAAGTTAGCACAGGTTCTTCAAAAAATCAAAAAATATTTTTTACTTGGGCTCCCGTAATGCAACCATTGGCGGGATTTTGAGTCAAACACCCCTGAACAGCTGTATTTCAAAAAAAATAATGAGTATAAAAATATTTTCTTTTAGCCTCGTTGGGATGATTTTCATACCGACAATACTGCTATCTCAGAACCCAAATTCCGGATTTTCTGACCCGTTGCCAGACAATAACGGCGTTTCCTCGGTTTTTGGAGAACCGAGAACAGACCATTTTCATTCTGGAATAGATTTTAGAACCAATAGCGATACAGGCATGGTGGTGGTTGCCCCCTACGATGGATGGGTATCGCGCATCAAGATTAGCTCAGTGGGCTATGGCAACGCAGTTTACATCGACCACCCCAACGGCTACACCACGGTTTATGGACACCTTGAACGCTTTTCGGCTAAATTGGAAAATTATGTAGACAGCCTGCAATATGAGCAGCAAAAATGGGATATTGAGGACTTCCCCGAACCCGAATTACTCTGCATCCAGAAGGGAGACACCATTGGCTTTTCTGGAAACACCGGAGGATCAACAGGTCCTCACCTACACTACGAGGTTCGAATTTCAAAAAACCAACATCCCATCGATCCGCTCTCACAAGGATTTTATGACTTGAAGGATGAAACCGCTCCTCAAATTAAGCGACTGGTGCTCTATGAGGTGGTAGGCTATGGCGATACCGTGCTCTTCCGAAGGATAAGGGGAATTAAAACCAATAAGGAAGGTGAAGCTAGCTATTCGGCAAATTTGGATAAAGAAAAAATGCTTCCAAAGAGAATTGCTTTTGGCATAATTGCCGATGACAAGATTGACAACCAAAAAGGAACCTTCGACGTTACCTATGGTTCTCTAAAACAAAACGGTAAGGTGGATTTTGCCTTTAAGTTAACCGAGTTTAGCTACGCAGAGACTCGCTATGCTAATGCCTTTACCGATTATGGAGCCAAGAGCCTAAACTATGGCGAAATAATCAAGCTATTCCGAGAAAGCAACGATCCACTTTCGGTATATAGCGTAAATGTCAATGATGGCATTTTTGAATTGGATACCACAAAGACCGATTCCTTTGAAATTTCTGTTGCCGACCACAACAGGAATGTCTCCTCACTACGGTTTAACCTCTCACCAAAACACCTGTATAACCCAGCTCCGCTGGTGATAAATAACCCCAATACACAAATTATTGTTGAGCCATTGAAATCGGCAACGCTCACAGTGGGTGGAGTTACTGCCACCATTCCCGCCAATGCACTATATGGCCCAGCAATTGTTGAGCTTGGTGACACCAGCTGCCAATGCACTCAATCATTGTGCAAGGCCTTCTTTGTTGGTTCGCCAACTATTGCCTTGCAAAGACCTATAAAAATAGAGGTCAACCTTAAAATGTTGGACGTCAAAACAACCGACAGGATTTACATTGCCCGGTTTACCAGGTCTCGACAGATTGCCTATGCAGGAGGAATTGTCGGTGAAGATTCTACTATAACCATGGAAACGAGGAATTTTGGAGTATTTACTATTGCACGTGACACAACTCCGCCCCTGCTGCAAGCCACCAACTTTTCCGATGGTGATAATATTGATGGGGAGCAATACCTGATGTTTAAGATTGATGATGAAGATACCGGAATTGCCAGCTATAGTGCATTTGTCGATGGGAATTGGGTTGCTGTGGCCTATGAACCCAAGGAAAAACAGCTTCGCCTGAAGTTAAGTGCAAAACACATACAACCAGGAATTACGCATATCATTATGATTCAATGCACTGATTTACTAGGCAATAAAACCGAAAAGAATTATGGCTTTCATTGGTAGGTTCTCCCTACCAGTAGCAAGGTTGATCAAAAAATGCTAACTTTGTAGAATCAATTTGCTACACAATGAAAAAGATTATTTTCACCCTTCTGGCATTGACCATTGTATCGCTTGCATGGGCTAAGCCGAACACAAACTACCGGAATAAGCAACTTACGCTCATTTCGTATGTAGTAACCATCGATCCATCCGTTTACACCTACCTCGATCCGTATAAGGATCTTTTTGAAAAAGATGCTAAAGTTGACCCAATTGAAAAGGCCGTCAGAAACGATGCATTTTCCCAGCTGGAGCAGCGGTTAGAGCAGGAAATTGGCATGGACATTCAACCTCTTGAAAGTTTTCAAGACCGAATTAGCTATGATAAATTTGGCTACCCAGATGGAAATATTAGCAAGGTTATCCGAATTGGAAATTCAAAATTCTACTTTAAAATAGCCATTACCATTACAGCGGTTGAACCTCGAAACGATCCCTACAACTCAGCACGGCAAATCAATAAGGACAAAAAGGAGACAACCGATACAATTACGGAAGAATCCGAGCCAGGTTTTCGCCCTAACGTTACCATAGTGATGACAATTTTCAACAATAAGGGAATTATTCCCGTTGATAAATTTCAGGGCATGGCAAAGGCAAAAAATATTCTCCCGACGGATGCTACGCTGCTAGATGGAATTGCTAATAATAATGCCTTCGAAGGAAAAGACAACCTGATGGGTTTAATTAATGAGGCCATTACCGACCTCGTCATCAATATGACTCACTAACCATTGGGGTGAATGAAAGCTATTGCAGCTCTCGGTATCATGTCTGGGACATCGCTTGACGGAGTCGATTTGGCTTATTGCAAATTTTCACACGCAGGCAATTCTTGGCAATATAGCATCGAGCATGCTGAAACCATTCCATACTCAGCTGAGTGGATTACTAAATTGAGGGGGGCTGAGACGCTTCCCTCTCTTGATTTATTGACTTTACATGCCGAATATGGGCAATACCTAGGGCGTATTTCACACGAATTTATCATCAAACATCAGCTTCGTCCCAAAATAATTGCCTCACATGGGCATACTATTTTCCACCAGCCTACAAGTAAGGTTACCTTCCAGCTTGGACATGGCAGCGCCATTGCTGCGGTATCAGGCATTGATACAGTATGGGATTTCCGTTCAGGAGATGTAATGCTTGGTGGGCAGGGTGCCCCTTTAGTGCCAATCGGCGACCTGCTCCTATTTTCGCAATACGACGTATGCCTCAACTTAGGGGGATTTGGAAACATTTCATACCAGCATAACGGGCATCGCTTGGCATACGACACATCTCCGGTAAATATTGTATTGAACAACCTCGCCCTAGAGCTTGGCCACAGCTACGATTGCAATGGTGAGCTCGGACGAAATGGGCAACCTATTCCCGAGTTACTTCAGCAATTGAATAACCTCGATTATTACAAAAAAGTTGGTCCAAAGTCGTTGGGCAGTGAATGGATTGAGCAGGAATTTTTACCAATTTTAAAACACTTTGGTAGCTATAGCACCAACGATAGGCTACACACAGTATATCTCCATATAGCACAACAAATAGGAGCCTGTTTAAGCAGCACAAATTGCAAAAACGTATTGGTGACAGGGGGTGGTGCAAAAAATTCATTTCTAGTATCCCTCTTAAGGCAAAACACAAAGCTACCCCTCGTGATACCGGATACCATAACCATCGATTATAAGGAGGCTCTTATTTTTGCCTTTTTAGGAGTTCTTTACCTCAGTAATATCGGCTCAAGCCTTGCCACCGTAACTGGTGCTGAAAGGAACAGTGTTGCTGGCGTTATGTCCAAAGGAGGTGGGATATTCACCCACAGTTAAACCATCATATAGTTTCACCATCTAATTCCGCATGTGATATCTCATTTTGAAGAGGTCACTTTTTTTATACATTTGCCCTGAACCAAATTCTAAATCAATCTACAATACTATGAAGCATATCATTTTCAAAGCCTCGGTAGCACTGACATTGGGTCTTTTCGCTATTTCGAGCGCTTCCTTGGCCTGTACAAACTTTCTAATTACTAAGGGAGCATCGGCCGACGGATCTACCATTTTGTCCTACTCTGCCGATTCACACACTCTTTATGGCGAGCTCTACCACTGGTCGGCTCAAACCTACCCTGCCGGAACCATGATGAACATTTACGAATGGGATACTGGTAAGTTGATGGGGCAAATTGCTCAAGCAGCTCAAACCTACAACGTGGTGGGCAACATGAACGAGTACCAAGTTACCATTGGTGAAACCACCTTTGGTGGCAAAGAAGAGTTGCGTGACACCACTGCTACTGTAGACTACGGTAGCCTTATTTACCTTGCACTTCAGCGGTCGAAAACCGCTCGTGAAGCCATAAAGGTGATGGCCGACCTAGTGGCCCAGTACGGTTATGCTTCAGAAGGGGAATCATTTTCCATAGGCGATCCAAATGAGGTTTGGATACTTGAAATGGTGGGAAAAGGAACCAAAATGGTTAAGGACAAGAAAACCAAACAGATGGTTAATGCCGATAAGGGTGCGCTATGGGTTGCCATCCGTATTCCTGACGGTTACATCTCGGGCCATGCCAACCAGGCCAGAATTCGCCAATTCCCATTGGAAGACCTAAAAACATCCATTTCATCAAACAATCTCGACAAGATAAATGAACCTGGAATTTCCTGTGTTTACGCCGCCGACGTAATCTCCTACGCCAAAGAGCATAAATACTACACAGGAGAAGATAAAGACTTCAGTTTTTCCGACACCTACAATCCAGTAAATTTTGAGGGTGCTCGATTCTGTGAGATTCGAGTATGGTCTATGTTTAAGGAGGTTGACCCCGACATGATGCAGTATGTTGACTACGTTAAGGGTGCAAATCTAAGCCACAGAATGCCCCTCTACATCAAGCCAAATAGGAAAATATCTGTACACGACGTAATGACCTTTATGCGTGACCACCTCGAAGGCACCGAGTTCGACATGACCAAAGATATTGGAGCTGGACAAGATTCTTGTCCCTACCGCTGGAGACCTCTTACCTGGAAGTACAATGGCCAGGAGTACATCAACGAGCGCGCAACCGCCACACAGCAAACAGGCTGGACTTACGTTGCTCAAATGCGCAATTGGTTACCACGCGAAATTGGTGGAATTCTATGGTTTGGCGTTGATGATGCCAACTCCAACGTTTTCTGCCCCATGTATTGCTCCATGACTCGCGTGCCAGAATCGTATGCTGTGGGCAATGGAAATATGATGACCTATAGCCCAACTTCAGCCTTTTGGGTTTTCAACCGCGTATCGAATTTTGCCTACCTTCGCTACGACTACATAATTAAAGATATCAAAAAAGTTCAAAGTGAACTTGAAAGCAAATATCTTGCTTATACCGATGCTGTGGATGCTGGTGCCAAAGTTTTGTACGATAAGGACCCCAAACTTGCTATTCAATACCTTACCGACTATAGCGTTGAAACAGGAAATGCCACTGTTAAGCGATGGACAGAACTCAGCAACTTCCTTCTGGTAAAATACATGGATGGCAATATTAAGAAGGTAAAGGATGGAAAATTCCTAGACAATGGCACAGGAGAAAGCATGATGCCCGATCAACCTGATATGCCCGATTGGTGGAAGAAAAAAATAGTTGAAGATACCGGTGACAAGCTTAAAGCCATTGGTGAATAACACTAGCATTTAGATGGCAGAGCTAACTCTCTGCCATTTTTGTTGCCATCTACTCAATTATTTGGCGCTGAGCATTTCGTTGTTTTAGAAAAAAACGTATATTTGCCGCTCAATTCGGAATCTCTTACCTGAACCAAGGTGTCGGTAATATTCCGCTAATGCTTAAAAATAAATTACAATGGTTGATTTAATTAAAGTTGCTCAGGATGCATTTGCTGGTGAGCCAAAAAAATTCCCTGAATTCAAGAGTGGGGATACCATTACCGTTGACTACAAGATTAGGGAAGGAAACAAGGAGCGTATCCAGGGATTCCGGGGTGTAGTGATTCAACGAAAAGGTACCGGTGATACTCAAACCTTCACCGTTCGCAAGATTTCCGGCGGCATTGGTGTAGAAAGAATTTTTCCGCTCACCTCTCCGTTTATTGACAAGATTGAACTCAATAAAGCGGGTCGTGTTCGTAGGGCAAGAATATTCTACCTCAGAGGCCTCACTGGAAAGAAGGCAAGAATCAAGGAGAAAAGAATGAAAGCAGAATAAAAATTAACCCGGAAATTCCGGGTTTTTTTTTGATACCCATCTTACTTGCTCTTGCCATGCTGCAGCCTCTAAGCACTAAACAGTAGGAAGAAATTACCATCTATAATGCTAGGGATATGGCGGATGAAAGCAAACTTTTTGTGCAAATCAATCAATACTAAAATTTGAGCGTCAACACTTGGAGCCTTTTACTAGAAAACATTACCTTTTTTTAGTGCAAAATTTGGAAAAGAACAATCTTTGTTGCTATATTTGCATCCGCAAACAAGAACGGCCCCGTGGCTCAACTGAATAGAGCATCTGACTACGGATCAGAAGGTTACAGGTTTGAATCCTGTCGGGGTCACAAGAAGGGATAAGCAGAAATGTTTATCCCTTTTTTTGCAATAATGGAAAGGCATTTGGCTTAGGAGCATTCGTTAAAGCAAAGAACCACCTCAGTTCCTTCACCCTCCTTGGAACGAATGGAAATATTACCTCCATGCAATCGCATAACTTCCCTAGCAATGCTCAACCCAATGCCGGAACCACCATGCTTTGTTGTAAAAAACGGAACAAAAACCTTGTCCAAATTCACCTCAGAAATTCCAACACCATTATCCCTTACCGCAATGCAAACCTGCTCCTGAGAAGTAGATGCAGAAACTTCAATAACCTTATTTTCCTCTTTACATGCCAACGCATCCACTGCATTATACACCAAGTTCAAAAGGACTTGCACTATTTGACCCTTATCAAACATACAGGTCAACTCGGGCGAACTCAGCATAAGAGCAACATGCTCCGCACTAAGCCGCTCTTCCGTTAAACGAGCAACATTCATCAGCAATTCAGAAACAGAAACAGGTTCTTTCATAGGCTCTGGAATTTTAGTGAGCCGTCGAAATTGGTCCACAAAACGGGCCAACGCAGCGGAGCGTTCCCCAATAATTCGGTATCCTTCAAGCAGCTCATGAACATTGGTATTAACAGGCTCTTTCCCATTGACTTCCTCCGATTTACTATTGGCAACGGATGTGAACGATTGGCACAAAGAAACAATTGGCGCCACGCTGTTCACAATTTCATGTGTTAATACCCGAATAACCTTCTTCCACGACTCCTGCTCCTGCTCATCAACCAGTGGTTGTATGTCCGACAGCGTTACCAACCGATATTCGCTTCCAAACAGCAAGAATTTTTTACAGGTGTATGACAACCGATAAATCTGATTACTGACAATAATTTGAATAACCTTTGAGCGAAGATTACGCTGATTAATGACACCATAAAGCGAAGGATAAATTTTCTCGATTCCAGCCAAGTTAATACAGCCACGAAATCCAAGCATTCTTTGCGCAGCATCGTTGTGCAGCACAACCTTTCCTTCCGAATCGAAGCACAAAATTGCAAACGAAATGTCATCAACAATCTGCTGAAGCATTTGAAACTTGCGCTCCTCCTCTATCTTCATGTTTCGAAAGCGGATGGCAATATCCGTAAGTAGTCCAGCAAACTCTGCTGGAAATTTCCCAGAAAAAGAGCTAGCAAAGCTCAAGTTAAAATCGGAATTGGCCAACGATTCCACCAGTGTAAGCAGCTGTCGGTTGTACCGTCCAACAAAGACAAGCAGCTCCACAACAACTATCGCCGATAGAACCAGACAAAACCATGCAGAGACTTGGAAATTGTCGGTCTGCACCAGCGCAAAAAAAGCGGCCATTAGTCCCATTGCAGCAAGGATTCTAATGAGCACCCAAAACTTAAACGACTTAAAGACCATAGCGCTTCATTTTTCTGTAGAGGGTTGTCCTGCCCAAATCCAACTCGTGCGCAGCGGCGGTCACATTTCCTCCATTACGTTTCAGTGCCGCCTCCAATGCGTCCTTCTCCATTCCCCACATTGTAGCTGGTTGCTGGTTGTCACGGCTGTTCGCTATTGCAATATGTTCAGGAGTAATTATATTTCCCTCCGATACAATAACTGCACGTTCCACCACATGGCCCAACTCCCTTACATTTCCAGGCCAACCATATTCCAAAAGTTTACTCAACGACTCTTTTGAGAAGGCAAGCTTACGCTTACCATACTTCTCTGCAAAATGCAACAAAAAGTGGCCTGCAAGGATTGAAATGTCACCTTCCCTATTCCGCAACGGAGGAACTGAAATTTCAACAGTATTAAGCCGAAAGAATAAATCTTCTCTGAATTTTCCTTGGGTAATCAGCTGCCAAAGATTGGCATTTGTTGCACATATTATTCTAACGTTTACATGTTTGGGATAAATTGCACCCAATCGCTGAACTTCCATGGATTGTATGGCTCTTAGCAACTTAGCTTGTAAAGGAAGACTTAAGTTTGCAATCTCATCCAAAAATAAAGTTCCGCCGTCGGCAAGTTCCATTCTGCCAATTCGTGTTATATTGGCATCGGTAAAAGCACCTTTTTCGTGCCCAAAAATTTCTGATTCAAACAAAGTCTCGGGAATTGCTCCCATATCTACGGCAATAAATGGGTTTTGCTTTCGCTTAGACTCACGATGCACCATTCGCGCCACCAGTTCTTTCCCAGCGCCGTTTTCTCCTGTTATCATTACATTTGCATCTGTTGGCGCAACCTTGTGCACAAGTTCCATCATATCCAACATCGGCCGACTACTGCCCACAATAGTAGAATACTGAGCACCAATTTCACTTTCATACATTGAAGAAATTTCGGATGAGCGAAGAGCAAGATTTCTCAACCGTGTAAGCCTTGCTGCGGATACTAGGGTTGCCTCCAGCTTCAAATTATCCCAAGGTTTCACAACAAAGTCAGCTGCGCCAAGCTTCATTGCCTTAACGGCCAAATCGATATCACCATAAGCAGTGAACACAACAACCGACAAATTTTGGTCAACTTTATGGATTGAGCGCATAGCAATCAATCCCTCCTCTCCATCACTTTTTCCCTGTGAAAAGTTCATGTCGAGCAGAACAACATCTACTGACATCCCGCCCTTCAATTTTTCAATGGCCTGGGTCGGTGATGAGCAAAATTCAACGTGGCTAAAACTCCCTCGAAGCGCGATCTTAAGGGGCAACTCCAACTCCTTATTATCATCAATTATCAAAATCGAAAATTCATTTTCCATATACTTCAACTTAAGCGGCTATGTCATTGCCAACAAATGTACGGTGAATGTTTCAATATGAAACACTTTTTTCGGCAACAACAATCACCAATTATTAGTACTACATTGTATATAAACAACATACAGACATAGGCACGTCAATTGAAAAACCACGATCAGAGAATTAATACTAACCTGTGAAGTATGATGATACGACCTATTTTCTACGGAAGCTTTAGGAGCATAATAAAGCAAAGGAACTCCACTACCATAAACATTATAGGGCTTTCGCTCGGCATTGCGCTCTTTTTATATCTATTGGCCTATGCTAGGCAAGAGCTCACAATAGATAGCCAACAGCCCCACAACATTTACAGGGTTGAAAACGGGGAATGGGGAATCTTAGGACCTGGACTTGGCCCGGCCATTGGACAAAACATAGCAGGGGTAAAGGCAGTCACAAGGCTTGATTTTTTTACTTACTCTGATGTTCTTGCCTCCGTTGGTGAGAAAAAACTTACCATTGAACACTTTCTATTTGCCGATAGTAATTTCTTTAAAACATTCAACGTCAAACTACTTGAAGGAGAACCAGAGAATGTGCTAAAGGAACCTTTTTCGTTGGTGCTCACCAAGAAAGAAGCCAAAATACTTTTTGGCACCGACCATGCAGTAGGAAAAACCATCACTCTGGACAATCGCCAAACATACACGGTTACAGGCATTATGGAACAGATGGAAAACAGCACCATATCTGTCGACGCCATAGGTTCATTCAGCGATATTGGCCGCATCAGAAATGACCCAAATTTTGAAAACTACATCACATCAATGTGGAACTACCCCACCTACGTGGTTTTGAAACAGGGGGTGTCAAAATTGGAAGTGGAACAGCAACTCACCAGCTGGGCCAAAGAACGGTTTCCTAATTACAGATACATTTTTACGCTTAAACCTCTTCAGGATATCTACTTCGACACGTCTATCAAATACGAGGTTGGCAGCAAACACGGAAACAGAGACCTTGTTTATCTCTTTCTGGTAGTTGGTGCTCTTATCCTTCTTTTGGCATGCGCAAACTACATTAACCTTGCCACCGCCATGGCTATCAACCGATTTAAGGAGATGGGTATTAAAAAGACACTTGGTGCAGGGAGAGGACTTCTTACCTGGCAGCTAATAGGAGAATCGGTGGTCATTTGTTGGCTTAGCCTTATTTTTGGGCTTATCCTGCTCGAAGCCCTTTCACCGGTCATTAATCCTCTCCTTGGTAGCAACATCTCCTCGACAATATTGATTCACTCCACCACTACCATTGTCTTGCTAATTGCTGGTGCAACACTCCTAGGAATACTAACTGGAATGCTTCCTGCTATGTACCTAGCCAAAACCAATACCATAAATGCCTTAAAAAATGAGCTATCCTCAGGGAGAGGTGCAATTACATTGCGTTCGGCCATGATTGTTTTTCAATTTTCCATTGCAATCACCCTGATAATAACATCAATTGGCATTTATTCGCAAGTTCAGTACATGCTAAAAAAGAATCTTGGGTTTAACCCTGGAAATGTGTGCTACATTGATGGAAATAGGAGTCTAAACGCCTCGAAAAAAAGGCTACTAAAAGAAAAGCTACTTACATGCCCTGCAATAAAAAACGTGGCATTAATGAGCCAAGTGCCGGGTGAAATTGGCTGGCAGGAAAGCTTTTATATTCACCAAAAACCATTTCAGTATACCTTTTTGGCTGCCGACCCTGAACTTTTTGATGTTCTTGAAATACCCATCATCAAAGGTGAAAACTTCAGCAGTTTACACCTAGAGGATCAGGACAGCTGCATGATTATCAATCAAAGCGCCAAAGATATTATGGGTGTGAATGCCGGAGATATATTTATCGATGATCAAGGAAAATCATTTAAAATACTGGGCGAAGTGAACGATTTTAACTTCAACTCATTAAAAGAAAGAGTTCCTCCGTTGATTATATTTCCAAGAATGAATGCAGCAAACCATTTACTTATTCGCTTCGAAAAAGGAAAAATCGCTGAAGGACTAAACTTTGCAAAAAAAACATGGGAAGAGCTGGTTCCGGATTACCCTTTCACGCCAGTTTTTTTTACCACATCGCTAAACGAACTTTACACAGGAGAGAGGAAAATTGGTTCTCTGATTCTATTTTTCACTTTATTGGCACTGGTTATTGCGGCTATGGGGCTTTACGGACTATCAACATTTCTGGTTAACAAAAGAAAAAGAGAAATTGGGCTACGAAAGGTTATGGGGGCTTCTAACAGTCAAATAAGAAAGAAAATAAGCTTCGATTTTCTGAAATGGGTCCTATTTTCAAATATCATAGCATATCCAGTATCTTATCTAATGGTGAACTATTGGCTCGAACGGTTTGCCTATAGAACAGCAATTTCGCCAATGATATTTGTTGCTGGAACAGTGTTATCAGCCCTAGCCGCCCTTATAACAGTATATTGGCAAATTAGCCAGACCGTGAAAGTTAACCCTGCTCAAACGCTTAAACATGAATAGAGCGGAGCCAATGTGGTGTTCATAGCTGGTCATTATCGAACACTACTTGTACAAAAGCGATACACTCCACCGAGCCGTATGAGATAGAAACCACTATGTATATTACTGATAATGTGAATGTTTAATCATTCGGCACAACTAATGTAACTAATGAGCCAAACAGTTAAATTCTTACGCCATGATTAATGCTTCAAATCTTACCAAAGTTTTTCGGACAGAAGAGGTTGAAACAACCGCTCTAAACGAAGTGGACCTACATGTAAAAGATGGCGAGTTTGTTGCCATAATGGGTCCATCTGGATGTGGAAAATCAACGCTACTTAATATCATTGGATTGCTGGACAATCCTACAGGTGGAAGCCTAAAGATTAATGATATTGAGGTTGCCAAGTTTACTGAAAAGCAACGAACTAATATTCGCAAAAACACCATTGGATTTGTTTTCCAGAGTTTCAACCTCATCGACGAGCTTACCGTTTTCGAAAATGTGGAATTACCATTGCTTTACCAAAAGATTCCTGCAAGTGAGCGCAAGGTTCAGGTTGAAAAGGCACTAGAACGGATGAATATTGCACATCGTCGCAATCACTATCCGCAGCAGCTATCGGGAGGTCAGCAACAAAGGGTTGCCATTGCCCGTGCTGTAGTTTCGAACCCAAAGCTGATTCTAGCAGATGAGCCAACGGGAAATCTAGATTCCAACAATGGAAAAGAGGTAATGGACCTACTTCAGGAACTCAACCGGGAAGGAACAACAATAGTAATGGTGACCCACTCTCCGTCGGATGCAAAATACGCCCACCGATTAGTGAACCTGTTCGATGGGAAAGTATCGGTTGAACAGCCAGCAATGACTTATGCCGAACTTTAACTAAATCAACTAACTATTTAAATGTTTAAGAGCCTTGTATTAATTGCTTTTCGAAATCTCAAAAGGCAAAAGTCTTTTAGTCTAATAAATATCGTTGGGCTCTCCCTCGGCTTGGGTATTGCGGTGGTAATAATTAGCTTCATTGCATTTGAACAAAGCTTTGATACTTTTTATCCTGACTATCAAAATATTTACAGAGTGGCCCACACGGGAGAGTTTAACGGTAAGAAGATTAACGCGGCAAACTCACCTCTTCCCGAAGCGCCGGCAATCCTCGAGGATATCCCCGAAGTTGCCGTCGCTACCCACTTTTATGACATGCCTGAATTTACCGTTGTTAAAGTTGGCGAGTCAAAATTTCTGGAAAAGAGTATTTTTCTGACTGACTCTCTCTTTTTCGCTGTTTTCAATGTAAAAGTGGACGGAAACGAACCCCAAAAGGCTCTTGCATCCCCAAACAATGCTTACTTATCCGAAGAGACTGCAAAGCGATACTTTGGAAACCAAAATCCAACAGGACAGACCATTGAAATAAGAGATAAGGTAGTAACCATTGTTGGTACATTTAAAGATTTTCCAGCTAATAGTCACATTCACCCTAAGATCATTGCCAATCTTAAGTTGCTGTTTTCCAGTCAAGAGTTAAATGAATGGGGAAAATTTGGCTACTTTACCTACATCAGGCTACGAGAAGGAAGCAATGCCGATACGGTACAGTCAAAAATCAGAACAATGTTCGACAATCGTATTGGAAAAGAGTTTGCAGCAATGGGTATATCCTTTATCCCATACTTACAGCCAATTGAAAGCATTCACCTTCACTCCTCTCTCATGGGTGAGGTTGAACCAAATGGCGACTACGAAACCATTTACATCTTCAGCGCTATTGCTCTTTTAATTCTGCTCATTGCCGCAGCCAACTACATGAATTTATCAACTGCACGCTTCTCCAGAAGGGCAAAAGAAGTAGGAATTCGGAAAGTTAGCGGTGCCCGAAAAGGGATGCTCGCCGTCCAATTTCTGAGCGAATCGGTTGTGCTGGCTCTCCTATCACTTGGGATTGCACTATTCTTGGCAGAGCTGCTTTCACCTTTGCTACCTCAACTCTTACAGCGAAATATTGAGTTGGATTTATTTACAACTCACAAGATTTTTCTGTTCTATATTCCGGTTGCCGTCATTACAGGGCTCATTGCAGGCAGCTATCCAGCATATTTTCTCTCTTCCTTTAAACCCATAGCAACGCTTAAAGGAAAAGTTGGTGACGCAAAGCGGTCGGTTGTGCTACGAAAAGTATTGACTCTCACTCAGCTATTCATAACCATTGGATTAATTATTTGCACATTCACCGTTTACAGGCAGTTGCAATATCTCGGCCACAAAAATTTAGGCTTTAACAGAGATAACATAATGATGCTTGGGCTCACATCCAGGGACGCCGTTCAAAAAGCAAATTTGCTAAAAGAGAAAATGTTAACATTTTCAGGTGTTGAAAGCGTAACAGCTACAAGCAGCTTCCCCGGTAGTGTAAATCATGGAGAAGGGTTTGTTCCAGAAGGGTTTGATACCACTCAAACTACGCTGATGTTCCGACAGGATGTGGATTACGACTACTTCAAAACAATTGGAGCAAGCATGTACTCAGGACGTTTCTTTTCTAAGGAATTTCCAACTGACTCCAATGCAGTTATAATCAACCAAACAGCACAGAAACTCTTTGGTTGGAAAGATGCGATAGGAAAAACGATTAGTTCAGCAGGAGGATCACGGCAGTCAACCATTATAGGGGTATATAACGACATGAACATTCTTTCGCTTCACGACCCAGTTCAACCTGCAATTATTTTTCTGGCTAAGCAACCGCCTGCATTCCTCCTCATTCATACGAATGGAGACACAAAGGGAATCGTTGAGAAAACAGAGGAAGTATGGAATAATCTTATCCCAGATAATCCTTTTCGTTATAGCTTTTTGGATGCTGAACTGGCTAAAAACTATGTGAAAGAAAAGATGCTTGGAAGAATATTCCTCATTCTTACAGCCCTAGCCATTCTTATTGCCAATATGGGATTACTCGGTCTGGCAATATTCAACGCAGAAAGAAGACGGAAGGAGATCAGCGTTAGAAAGGTGCTAGGTGCAAATAAGCGAGTTATAGCCTTTCTGTTCCTAAAGGAGTATGGGCTACAGATAGTAGTAGCAAGTGTGGCATCATGGCCTCTTGCCTACTACCTTATGGAGCAATGGTTAGATAACTTCCCCTACCGAACAACCATTTCCATTTGGACCTTCGTAGGAGCAACTATCATTGCAAGCCTTATTGTCTTGCTTGCTATAGGTTATACCGTAATTAAAGTTGCAAATACTAACCCGGCAGAAAGTCTTAAATACGAATAGCAACCATACTAATTAATTGCAGCAAACCTCAATCGATTGACAATTTCGATTGAGGTTTGCTGTATCATGCAGTATTGAGCACCAAAGGGGAACTACAGGTCAACAATTAATAGCTATTAGGTTCAACTTGCCATAAATTATAATATATTGACGCAGGTTTTGATACTACATAATTCATTAAGTTCTTGGCCATGAAAGCAAAAATGAATCTTCGCAGCAAAATACAAACCTATGTGATTGGTGCAAGTGCAGTAATATTTGCTGCAACGGTCAGTTTTATCAGCATTAACTCGCGACAACAGGCAGCAACCGATGCAAAGCAAATCATAAGACTCCAAGCTTGGGAAGCAGCGCGGCAGCTACAGACAAAACTCGAATCTGATTTTGCAATCATTCGGACAATGCGAACCAGCTTTCAGAGTTGGAAAATGCTTGGTTCTGCACTTAGAGACTCTGTAGTTCTTAAGACTCAGCGGCTCTTAATCGAGGATAATCCTAGCCATATTTCGGTGGCCACAAGTTGGGAATTAGAATATATCGATCCAACCTATACCAAGCACTATGGAAGACTTCTCTGGGGCTTCTATCGCGAAAATGGACAAATAAAAACGCTAAAGGGGCTAAAAAATCTTCAAGGCGATGACACCTCAAGTGTATACTACAAGCTAAAAACCTCCAAGAGCGACTATTTGGGTGACCCAGAGCCATACTCCTACACCGGGAAAAAGGAGGATGAAGTATTATCTGCAAACATTTCAATCCCCCTAATCTCAAATGGTAAATTTATTGGACTTGCAGGTGCCGATATAGACCTATCGAGCTTTAGCGATATTGTTGGTAGCTTAAAACCTTTCAAAACCGCTAAGGGATTACTTATTTCCAACAACCTCAAATTCGTAGTTAATCCTAACCTTAAAGCAGTAGGAAACCCAATAGCAGAAACAAACCCAGAACTTGTCGCCTTTGCCAAAAACATTATCGGAGGTGAGGAGTTTCAGTCGGAATTCACCGACTCCTCGGGACGCAAGCAATTCTTGGCCTTTGTTCCTGTTAAGGTTAAAGGAATTCATACACCCTGGTCCGTTGGTCTAGAAGTACCCATGGATGAAATAATGGCAAAGCCAAACCACCTTCTCTATCTCTCCATTGCTGTTGGTATAATTGGCCTTCTGATTATGCTCATTTTAGTAATTAGAATTTCGGCCTCCATTACCAACCCGGTAAAACAGATAACCAAGAATCTCCTGCTCATGGCACAAGGAAAAATTAAGGAGGTCGTTATTCCTCAACTAAATACAGGCGATGAGCTGGAAGCCATGAATAAAGCACTTGAGCAATCTGTTGCCGATTTAAGTCTAAAATCAGAATTTGCGAAACAAATTGGAACTGGCGACTTGGAGGCCACTATTGAGCTTCCATCTACCGAAGATGAGCTGGGTAAGTCGATGCTGGAAATGCAGCAAAGCCTCAAAAAAGCAGATGAAGATGCCAAGAGCAGAGCCAGTGAAGAGCACGAACGACAGTGGGCAAGTGAAGGATTTGCCAAATTTGGGGAGCTCCTTCGTAAAAATTCCAACAATCTGCAAACCCTCTGCCAGGTGCTGGTTAAAGAGCTTACTCGTTACATGAATTTTAACCAAGGGGGGATTTTTCTTCTCAACGACAACGATTCTAACCATCCCATTCTAGAACTCACTGCCGCTTTTGCCTTCGACAGGGTTAAATTCCTAAAAAAGGAGATTCAGTGGGGTGAAGGGCTGGTTGGTGCGTGCGCATTTGAGGGTGAAACAATTTACCTTACGGAGGTTCCGCAAGATTACATCAAGATTACCTCCGGCCTTGGTGATGCCAATCCAAACTCTGTAATACTTGTTCCACTTAAGGATGACAATGGTAGTGTTTTAGGCGTAATTGAGATGGCCTCCTTCACCACAATTGTACCCTACCAGCAAGAATTTTTAGAACAGTTGGGAAGAAGCATTGCATCTACGATAGGTTCAGTTAGAATAAACCAGCAAACGGCTTTGCTGCTTCAGCAAACCCGTCAGCAAGCTGAAGAGATGATGGCTCAAGAGGAGGAGATGAGGCAAAATATTGAGGAACTCCATGCCACACAGGAGGAAATGACTCGAAAAGAGCATGAGATTGCCTGGACTATGGAGTCTATCAACAACTTAGTTGCCGTTATTGAGCTAGACTCAACCGGAACTGTAACTCACATTAACGAGAAGGCAGCAACACTTCTTGGTTACACAAAACCAGAACTTGTAGGGAAAAACTATAGCGTGTTATACAATGAAAAAGAGTTTACTAAAGCGCTTGGATCAGAGTCGTTTTGGTCGACCATGAGGAACAACAAAGTTTTTGAGGCAAATGTTCGTATTATTAGCCAGCATGGGTCTACCGTTATTTGCAAATCAGCCTCCAGCCCCCAGCATGATAGCACGGGTAACCTGGTGAAAATTATGCAAATGCTATTTCCCCAAGCATAGCCTTTCTCTAAAAAGATGAACCGACTTGATAGGGCTATTCTTTATGTGATTTTAGGTGGTGCACCACCCCTTCTGCTCATGCTAATTGCTTGGCGGTTAGGTATGGATTCTCTTCCGTCACGGTATGTCGTTCTATTTGCCCTAGTCGGGCTTATACTTGGACTGCTTACAGACTTATTTGTTTTGGGAGAGTTCGTAAGAAGAGCCTTTACGCTGCCCATTTTTTCCTTGATCATGTTGTATGCATTTTACCTGTTTCTTTTCTGGATATTGAACTACCAACTGCCTTGGCAAAGCATTATTCCAGGACTGGGTGCCGGTTGGTTTGTTGGCAGAAAGGCATACTTTATGGGAGGAGGAAAAATTCTCCTAAAACAGATGGCGAAAAAAGCAAACACCATTTGCTTCATCGGAACCTCAACCACTTTTACTGGTACAATAATGATGATTTTTCAGAACAGAGATGTGGTATTTCAGTGGCCAGCAAAATTGGGCATTCACCTCAGCTCCTCCTTTTGGGTGACCATTGCCGCCCTTGTTATGACGGCTATTATCACTCTAGCGTTACAGTGGGTCCTAATTCGAAAATTAGCCATTCTTTCATTTAAGTACTGGAATCCGAAACCACAGCCCAATAAAACCAATAACTTTTGATTTACAGAGATCTAATAAAATAGAAACTACGAACTTCAAATTATACTGCCAGCTCCTTTTTGCTGGATAAACGGATTAACTAAATCGACAAAAATGATTTACTAACCTTAAATACCTGAACACATGAAAAGCAATAACAAAGAGCAATCTTCGGTTAAGCCTATGGGTATTGGCCTTTCCATAGTTTTTCTAGGTGCTACTACAGCAGCAATGTGGTTTGCGATGCAATACTTTTTACCGAGAATGGTAGTCCAGTTTGCCGCAACCCCTGCCCCACTTGCATGGTATATCTCAACCGGAATTGCTGTATTCTTGCCCATGTTATTGTTGACAATGGTTTTGGTAAAAACAGAATTAAAAAGTTTCACCTACCATCAGCTAAAACATCGATTAAGAATAAGAAAGTTGAAGGGAGAAGATTGGATATGGGTTTTCCTGAGCATAATGCTTTCGGCTATTCTAACGATGGTGCTCATCTTTATAAGTAAAAACAACATTGATCATTTCTCACCACAACCTGCACTTTTGCAGCTGCATTCCTTAGCCCCTGAAGATAGCTGGATTATGTTGGCTTGCTTGCCTCTATTCCTTTTCAACCTATTGAGTGGTGAACTATTTTGGAGAGGCTACCTATTCCCTCGGCAGCAGGCAAAATTTGGAAAAAGAACATGGTTAATCAATGGCCTGCTGTGGTTAATTTTCCGTCTGCCGCTGGGCCTTAACCTCCTTATTGTCTCCACCCCAACTGCATTCTTAATTACCTATGCTTTTCAGAAGACGCAAAACATAAAGGTTGCAATTCTTGTTAATGGGGTAATAAGTGGTTTAGGTTTTATTGCTCTAGCACTTGGCTACATGTAGTTGAATGAAAAAAGCAGGAAAAATATCTACAGCGGTTCAATTTCTTCTAATTGGTGCCCTTATTGTTGCTGGTCCCATATTCACCGTTGGTAATTTAATTCTGTTGCTTATACAGATGTCTAGCCTTGTCCTTGGAATATGGGCTATTCAGGTGGTTGGGGTTTATAACGTCTCCATCTTCCCAATTCCACGCCAAGGATTGGAGCTCCAAATTAATGGTCCATATCGATGGATTCGTCATCCCATGTATTTGGCGGTTTTACTCTTCACTGCCCCCATTACCCTTCAACATCCAACAGCATTAAAAACAAGCTTAATGGTGCTGCTAGTAATTGATCTGGTTTCAAAAATTACCATAGAGGAATCATTACTAAAAAAGGAGATACCCACCTACAGGTACTATATGAAAAAAACTTGGAGACTAATCCCTCTCATCTACTAATTTGCAGAACTAATATGATGCGATGGATTATCAATGTTGGATTGCCTGAATTATCTCAACCCAATTCGCCACCTCATGCTTCTAATAATCTTCGCATTTCTTATAGGCGGCATATGGATAAGCCTAGCAACAATGCTTTCAGAAAAGTTGGGTAGTAAAGCAGGTGGAATGGTTGCCAACCTACCATCTACAATATTGGTATAGCTGTTATTTATTGGAATAACTCAAGGATCTCAATTTGCTGCAAACGCTGCGTCGGCAGTGCCTATTGGCATGATTATAGACACCCTCTTCCTATTCATTTTTATTGCGCTAGTCGAAAAAGGGCTTCTCCTCGCTACCACAATTTCTGTGGCATCATGGTTTGCACTCGCCGCCCTCTCCTTACCCTTAAAAGAACTTCCTAGCTGGATTACTTCCCTAGTTTATTTAGGGGTATCATCCCTCATTTTTATAGTGGCTGAACAAAAACTTGGCATTCAATCCCTGCCAAAAACCAACAAAAAATTTTCCAATCTACAACTCATTACCAGAGCAATGTTTGCTGGTTTAGTTGTTGGAGGAGCAGTTACTATAGGGAGAACAGGGAATGCTTACTGGAGTAGATTATTTAGCATATTTCCCGCTGTCATGTTATCGTCTATGGTGATACTCACGATGAGCGCTGGAAGTCAATTTGCTAGAGCCACCGGCAAAATAATGATTATCACCTCAGCCAATATTGTAGTCTACGGATGGGCAGTGAGCTTATCTTACCCAGCATTAGGCTTGATTTGGGGAACACTTTTTGCATACCTACTTGCAGCTATCTCGGTGTACTTGCTCCGTCCCTTAGTAGCAAAAACTAAATAGGCTAACCATTGATATCCTCTCCACCAGAAGGAGAATTAGAGTCAATTTCGCCTGAATCATAATCCTGTATATTGTAGCCGATTGGAAGATCAAACTGCTGATCTGGAATGTTCGGATTTTTAGAAAAAGTTTGAGCAACAACCTCAACCCCATTAATTTCAGTCTTCAGCACAACATTGTTAAAATGAACGCCGTGCATGCGTCTTTGAGGATACTCGTGATACAAGCTATACGAGAATTTGGTTCCCAATACGCCAAGCAAAAATTCGCTACCCTCCTCCCGATAGTCCATAAATCGCTTCATGGAATCGGAAAGCAGAAACTGAGGATAAGCAGCAAGAAGCGTCGTTGAAAGAACTCTTTTTAGCACCATATTTTCAGTCATATCATCACCATTTTCCTCCCGGAACAAATCGAAGGAGTAGAGGTAGCCATCGCGAATCAGATTGATAGAGTGACTCCGACCGGAAAGGCCAAAATCATCTCCTTCGTTAAATGTTTCTATTAGTTGCTTTTGGCCATAATCGTCAAAATATAGGGTACTAGACACATGAACGCCTAAAATTTTGATTGGCGAAAAAACAACGATTCCTGATTTTAGCCTATTATCAACAGAATTAGAATTGGGATGGCTATCATTTCTTCTTCCTAAACCACAGCCATCGGCAAATAGTAAGAGTATTGCGGCTATACGAATTATGGTTTGATTCCCCATTATTTACCTTAAGTTTTTCGCCTGACAAGTTACGACCTATGCTAGGTAAAACCTTGCCGGATAATAGTTTTAAACTACCGTTTGCAAAACAATACCAAAAAGATTTTGGGTGCTAATGAACCTTTGGCTACTTTTGTTGTCTATTGCTCATAATGCCTTACAATGGACACAAAGAAAAAAGATTCGCGCTACTCCCGTATTTACGATCAGCTGACAGAACTGGTAAAAAAGTCGCAAGACCCAACTGCTCGGATGTGTAGCATTTCTGCGGTACTCAAGCACAAGTTGGACTACTTCTTCTGGTGTGGATTTTATTGCCTAACTCCCGAGCAAAAGCTCATCGTGCGCACCTATCAGGGACCGGTTGCCTGCATGGAACTTAAAACAGACGTTGGGGTTTGCTGGGCTGGCATCAACCAAGGGAAGACAATTATGGTTGAGGATGTTGAACAGTTTCCAGGCCATATTGCATGCGACTCAAGGTCGAAGTCGGAAATTGTTGTACCTGTATTTAACCCCGAAAAGATTATCGTTGGGGTGATGGATGTGGATAGCAGCGAGCTTGGATCGTTTGATGAAATAGATGCAAAGTGGCTTGAAAAAATCGTGGCGCTTATATACAGCTAGCCGTAATAACGTTGGTCATTGGCTGCAAAAAATCAGGAATTAGTTCCTTTACACTTGATTGTAGATTTTTTAAAGCTGAAATTTTCCAATACCTAAGTTGCGGTATAATATTTGTATAGATTAGGAGGACCTTTGAACCAAAAATGCTATGAAAAAAATCTTCCCCTTACTAGTTATGGTTGCAATTATTAGCTCTTCCTGTATGGATAACAATAACTGCACCTATTGTAATCCTTACCCCACCCCATTCGTTTTCACCCTGTTTCCTTCGCTCACGGGCACAAGCATGATTAACGACAGCACCTACATCCCAGACTCCATCCAGCTCTACTACCTTAAAAATAATGTTCAAGAACCGGTCAATTTTGTAATCAGTAACTCGAACTACTTTGGAAACTATATTTATACCACAGATATCTCCAAAGTGAGTGCTGGTGAAAATATCAAAACATTTTATTTACATCTTAGCCAAACCGAAACCGACACGATTTATTTTGATTGTAAGGTTGTAAATGACGGATGTTGCACTTACTACAATTACGACAGCCTATCCTACAATGGAAAAGTGATGCCTTACAGCAGCATCTATGGCCTTTACTTCTTTATTAAAAGTCAACCATAGTAAACATTTCCCCTGCTTCCTATTTAAAAGGCCGGTATAACAACCGGTTTTTTTATTCTGACATTACAATACTACTCAACCATAACCTGCACCATTTTACTAATTTTGTAAAAAAATGAGATAATAATGAAGCTATCCACGGAAGCTCCCATCACACTTTTCGACCTAGTGATGCAGAAGTTAAACCTAGGTTCAAAGTCGAAGGCAAAAAAAATAGTTGAATACGCCACCATTCATATCAATGGAAAAGCAAACAACAACCCAAGACAAATTGTAAATCCGGGAGATGAAGTAACGCTTGAGAGGGAAAAACAACCCGCCAGACGGTCGACACCGCCATTTCCAATCCTTTACGAAGATGATTTTCTTCTTGTTGCTCAGAAACCAGCAGGCTTGCTCACCCATGGAATTGGGGAGGAAAATAGTAAATCATTTGTCGGAATTTTAGGTAGCTATATTACCAATACCTCAAAGGGAAGGGAGCGCATTTTTGTAGTTCACCGGCTCGACAGGGAGGTGGCCGGTTTGCTAATTTTCGCCAAGAGTATTGCCGTCCAGGATAAGCTAAAGGACAACTGGAAAAGTGTGGAGAAGTTATACTATGCACTGGTGGAGAATCCACCAAAAGTTGCAGAAGGCGTTGTGGAAAGCTGGTTGCATGAGCATCCCAAAAGTCTGAAAGTATACTCTGGAAGAAAATCGCCAGAAGCAAAACTTGCAATAACAAATTATCGGCTGGTAAAAGAGGTGTCTCCTTACTACCTGCTCGAGATAAAGCTCGATACCGGAAGAAAGAACCAGATTAGGGTACATCTGTCCGACATTGGATGTCCAATAGTTGGTGATTACCGATATGGTGCCAGCAGCAAGTTCAAGCGTCAAATCAGGCTATTTGCTTACTACCTGCAATTCCCACATCCTGTTACAGGAAAAATAATTGAAGTAAAAGCGGAGCTGCCGCAAACATTCTTGCATCCAGGAGAACAGGATGAAAACTACAAATAATTGAGGCTCCACGCTGCAAGCGAGGGGAAATGCACTCTCCTCGATTCAAAATAATTCATGATTAATGCAATTATTATGAGCATATGCTTATATTTGCAACCCGAATATTGAGCATATGCCCAGAAAGAAATGCTGTAGAATAGTATCAAACGAGCCTACTGTAGCAGGCTTTACCCCTATTGGATGTGAGAGAAGGAAGCTTACCACGATTCATCTAGAACTCGATGAACTTGATGCGATTAGATCAGCAGATTTTTTAGGCTTGTATCACGAGGCTGCCGCCGAAAAAATGGGAGTATCGAGAGCTACTTTTGGGAGAATTTTGGCAGAAGCCCGAAAAAAGGTGGCTGAGGCGCTTATTTCTGGAAAAAAACTTACCATTGAATCGTCAACCTTACCATGTAAGCATTGTGGCCTTCAAGGCTGCAATTGCCACGATAAATACTTGATTACCTGTAATAAAACAACTCTCTAATAATATTGAAAACAAATGAAAAAAGTTGCATTACCCTCAAATGGGAACATGGTGGATGGCCATTTTGGTCACTGTGAGTATTTCACGGTTTACTCCATCGACTCCACCAATGCCATTGCCGAAAAAGAGGTAGTTGCCTCCCCTAACGGCTGTGGCTGCAAGTCGAACATAGCCTCAGTGCTTAAGGAAAAAGGTGTTGATACTATGCTGGCAGGAAACATTGGGCAAGGTGCTGTCAATACACTTGCCGGAAGCGGAATCACCGTTCATGCAGGCTATTCAGGCAATGTTGAAGCGGTGCTACATCAGTTCCTAAGTGGTGATCAAAAAGGTAGTGAAGCCAACTGCAACCATAACCACGATGGTGATCACAATCATCACCATGGAGCAGGTCACTCCTGTAACCACAACTAGTAAAAAATGGGAGGTAACGCCTCCCATTTTTTTAAACTATTTCTTTATCGACCCATGTCGCACCACAAGAACCGGGATGCGCAACTTCCTTCTCACAAAGTTTACGGTTTGCCCAAAAATTATCTTCTTAATCTGGCTATGACCGTGTGCCCCCATGACTAAAAGATCGGCGTTAAATTCGGAAACCAGCCGTGGTATTTCATGTTTTGGACTGCCAAACCCTACCAAGGTTTCAACTCGGTAGCCTTGCGCCTTAAGTTCCTCGGCGTAGCCCTCTAAGTGTATCGTATCCTGTTGGGTTTCCAAGTCCTGAATATCGCTTCCAAAAACAAATGTTCCTGCCGACTCAACAACGTGCATAAGCAGGTATTCTGCCTCATCACGACCCGTACTAATGGCATAGTTGATAACATCGGCATCGGAGTGGGTAAAATCCAACGCGAGCGCTATTCGTTTAAATTCCGGCTTCAGCTCAAGCTTAAGTGGAATAACCTCGTGGGGAATTAGAGCCATTTTCTGTCGGCGTTTCACAAACAATGGACCAAAGGTAATAAATAGCATTACCAACCCAAAGAACGAAACTATCGGAACTACAGTTAACCATATTAACAGTGGGATCGAGGAGGTTAACAACCAACCGTGAATTTCGTCAAATACCAACTTAATATTTAAACTTAGGATTATTAGCGCAATCAGCCACGATACAATAACTACATACCTTCTGATGGCAAAAGTCCCCATCTTCTCCTTGGAGCTAACAAAATGGATTAGAGGTACCACTGCGAAACCCAGCTGTAAGCTTAGCACAACCTGGCTAAAAACAAGCAGTTTACCGGTATAGCTCTCCCCCATTAGCACAATTACTAACACTGCAGGTATAATGGCTAAGGAGCGGGTAATAATGCGTCGAAGCCAAGGGCGAATTCGGAGGTTGATATGGCCTTCCATCACGATCTGCCCTGCAAGAGTTCCGGTGATGGTAGAACTTTGTCCGGCAGCAATCAAGGCAACCGCAAACAGAATTGGTGCAAGATGAGATCCCAGAATAGGTGCAAGAAACTTATACGCCTGCTCAATTTCGGTAACGTCGAAGTGCCCATTTTTATAGAAAGCAGAGGCCGCTAAAATTAGAATAGCCGCATTGACGAAAAAAGCAAGGTTAAGCGCCACAATAGAATCGATAATATTGAACCTAATGGCCTGCTTAATAGAAGCTTTATCACTATTAAATTTTCTTGTTTGCACAAGTGAGGAGTGCAGGTATAGGTTGTGGGGCATTACGGTGGCCCCAATTATTCCAATGGCGATGTAGAGAGCGGCATCGTTGGGAAGTATGGGTATAAAGCCTTTTATCAACTCTCCAGCAATCGGCTGGGCATAAATCATCTCCACCAAAAAGGCAACACCAATTATCAGAATTAAGGCTAAAATAAAGGCTTCCATAACTCTCATGCCCCTATTAATCAGAAACATGAGAATGAAAGTATCCAGAAAGGTAATTAATACTCCGTAAATAAGAGGTAGCCCAAAAAGAAGGTTCAAACCAATGGCCATACCCAGCACCTCGGCAAGGTCACAAGCTACAATGGCAGTCTCCGCTAATCCATAAAGAATTATATTGATAAATGGCGGATAGTATTCCTTCGAAGCTTGGGCAAGGTCGAGTCCGCGCACTATACCCAAACGGGCGCTCAGCGACTGGAGCAGAATGGCCATAATATTGGACATCATTAACACCCAAATAAGCGTGTAGCCAAACTGGCTGCCACCGGCTATATCAGTTGCCCAGTTACCTGGATCCATGTAACCAACGCTAACGAGGTATGCCGGACCTAGAAATGCAAGCAGCCTTCGCCAATAACCTTTCTTAATTGTGGTATCAATGCTTGAGTGAACCTCACCCAACGAAACACCCGTTTTATTGCTCATGCCAATGCGATATCATCCTTATATAAAAGTGGATTAACAAATATAGAAAAATATAGTTGAGTAAGCATTGAAAAAGATGGAGCAAAAGGCCATTTCTACATCCTTTTCCAAACCTATTACAACACTTTGGTGACAATTAATTTGGGTTAGGATTAAACTTCGGTTTAGAAATGTGATCTTTGTTAAAAACTTCCTTATGGCATTTGACCTTTCGAAGAAACGTTGGCAATGGGCTTCCATTTTGCTCCTAGCCCTTATTTGGGGCAGCTCGTTTATACTTATGAAGAAGGGGCTTCAAGCCTTTACCGATATTCAAGTGGCGGCCATTAGGGTTTTCTTCTCGTTTCTGGTGTTGATTCCTGTTTTTCTTAGGCATATCCGTAAGGTAAACAAGCAAAATATTGTTCACCTGGCCATTGTGGGTTACGCGGGCGTGTTTTTTCCGGCCTTTCTATTCACCCTATCCGAAACCCAAATAACCAGCTCCCTAGCGGGCATGCTCAACAGCCTTGCACCTCTCTTCACCCTAATTGTTGGCATTTTTTTCTACCAGAGCAAACCGGCAAGAAACCAATACCTCGGTATTGCTATAGGACTCATTGGTGCCATCGGGCTAGTTTCGGAGGGGAGGCTCGATTTTTTGGAAAACGTAAACGTGTATGGGCTTTATGTTGTAATTGCCACCTTTGGCTATGGCATTAACGCCAATGAGGTGAAGGTTAAGCTGAAGGGAATGAATGGAATTGAGATCACTTCGTTGGCCTTTATGCTCGTAGGGCCACCCGCTGGGATTATCCTGTTTTGCACCAACTTGAGTGGTGCGTATCAATCGCCGCATTTTTGGCCAAGCCTCGCAGCCACGCTTACCTTAGCAACCTTTGGTTCAGTGCTTTCGCTCTTTATCTACAACAACCTGATACGGCACACCAGCGCACTATTTGCCACCTCTACAACCTACATAATTCCTGTATTTGCAATATTTTGGGGACTTGCCGATGGCGAAACGGTTACCCTCTTTGCTATTTTTAATATAGCAATCGTAATGCTTGGAGTGTGGTTGGTAAACAGAAAAAAAACGAAAACAGTAATTCCTTAGATCTATTCTTCAATAAAACCGAGATCAATCGTTGGTTCCCTCAATGATAGATTGGCGCATTCGCGATGGAATAAGATGAATGAACAATTTTTGCGGGATGGTCAACTTTGCGCGCTCAATGGGAAGCCTCATCAAGAAAAAGGCAAACCAAACAAAAAGAACAACCCCCTTAACCACGCTTGAAATACTGATACTCCACCATGCACCAGAGAGGCCCACAACTGCAGTAAGGGCTATGGCAAGTGGTATTCGAAGGCCAGTAAATAGAATTCCAACAATGGATGGTGGCATGGTTTTCCCAGTTCCGTTGAAGGCACCCGCTGTGGTAATTTCCAGAATCATAAAGAGCTGAGAGGCTCCAAGAATCTTTAAGTAGATGCCCCCTTCGCGCATGGCGTTGGGTTCTGGAATAAACCATCCAAATATGGTATCTCCAAAAAGGACGAAGGCAAGCGTTGTAAAAACGCCAATGGTCAAGGTAATACCCAGCGTTCTATAATAACCCTGTCGGATTCGCTGAAACTGGCGTGCCCCAAAGTTTTGGCCAATAAAGCTGGACAAGGCGGTGGAAAATCCACTGGCTGTCATCCACGATATTGCCTCAATTTGTGCCCCAACACTCTGTACCGCCACTGCCAGCTCACCCCAACCGGAAACGATTCGGGCTATATTCATGGCAAAAAAAGCAAACAATCCACTTTGAAGCGTTACCGGAAATCCAATCCTAATAACTTTCCATGCAACCTCTCCATGCAGCTGTAATTTCTTAAATAACTCAGGGAAAGGAGATTTACCATCGGTTAAATTGATAATAAAAATAAGCGTTACAATTGCCTGAGAAATTACCGTAGCCATGGCTGCACCAGCCACCTCCATGCGGGGAAATGGTCCAAACCCATAAATGAAAATGGGGTCGAGCACAATGTTAATTATAAGTCCAACTGCATTAGCATAAAAAGGGATTTTCGACTTGCCACTCCCGTTGTAAATTCCCGAGAACGTTCCATTTAAAAAGGTAAATAGCATCCCAAGAGCAATAATCTTGAGGTATCCAACAGCAGCTGAGGCAACAGCAGCATCTGTAAATCTAAAGTAGTCGATGAGCGGGCCAGCGAATACAAGAAGTAAGACGCCGTATACGATAGACATCAATACACTAATGGACATCGAATGGGAGGCAAATTGTGCCGCACGAACCCTATCCTTGGCACCTAAACTCTGAGAAATGCCCACCTCTGCGCCAACTTTGGTCGTATAGAATAGAGAGTTTCCAAGCCATAGAAAAAATCCAGCGGCTCCAACTGCCGCAGCAGCCTTACTCCCAACATGACCAATCCATATCATATCGGTCATGCTGTAGGCCATCTGAATAAAGGCGGTTCCCATGATGGGTAGGGCCAGCAAAATAATCTGGCGGGTAATGTTACCTTGTGTAAAATCTTTTGCTGTCAACGAATTATGGCATTAAACTAGTATATACTGCAAGCCTGAATCCTTTATGAAAAAGGGGTGCAAATTTAGAAAAATATCAGGGTTAATTGCAGTGATTCGTTGCTTTTTTATTAGCCCACCTCTATTAACAAGAAATGAAGCACCTAAGCTGCCCGCTTGCTTACTGATGCAATGTAGTCCATGATGGAACAACTTACTCCAAACTTCCCATTCTATTATTTCCTTTTAATGGATTGTCGCCAATTCTCGGCCATGTAGCTTGCAAAACCGTAGTATCCCGTCTGTTTAATCATTGTAATACATGCATTCCTATCCGAATTGAATAGATACCCAAAAATACGGGCAATGAAATTATTGTAGAGTTTGCACTCCATTGGGTTAGCGAATGATTTACAATCGGCACAGGAGGCATAGCTGTTTTCCAAACAGCAAGTACGAACCTTGCACCAGGTGGCTTTAACATTCTCTTTACATCCGGGGCACTTGCCCTTCAGGTATGAGCGGCATGCACCACAGTAAAGGCCACACTTGGCCACTAGGCTAACATCGCTTACTATCTCCTTCATAGATCAAGAATTTTTGTACTATTCAATTTCTTAGTATTGTATTTAGAGTTATAAGAAAGCTGTTAATCCATAAAATTAATTGATAATTCCGCTAAGTTACTACAATATTTGTTTCGGTAATTGTATTTGGTGAAACAACGATACCAGCAAGGGTTTATTGTAGGAATAAGCCAAAACATATAAGATTATGCCATTGTTGGAGGAACTCCTATAATCACTAAACACCTATTTTTTTTCTCTGGGGTATTCTGAATATGGCCATTTTGCATCCCTCCTGCGCACTTCCTTTTGCAGTTGTTGGACTTACCACTAGATTAAGCCTCTGGATACGATAATATATTTGAATAAACAATAACGCTACATCAACAGGTATTTACAAATACTAAACAACGACATATTTTTGACAAAATATTGATTCTTACAATTAAGGATGACGATAAATACTCGCGCGTAGTTTAATTACAATATTTCATTTATACAACTTTGCGTTCTATGTTTCTTAACACATTAACTAATCAGCAAACACCTCAAAAATATATTTGCAAATTAAAATTCTTGTTCTACTTTCGTCTTGAATTTATTAACCCAAACTTAATTTTTTATGAAAAGAATTCTCTACACGCTACTTTTTGTGGCTACCGTGCTCACTGTAAATGCACAAGACAACAAGTGGAACATTGGTTTTGGTGGTGGTTTTGCTTCTCCTCAAGGTGACTTGAAGGACATAGCCAGCGGTGGTGTTGATGGTTACCTCAACTGCACCTACAACTTTACCTCAAAGTTAGCAGCAGGCTTGGAATACAATTCATCCACCATGGTAGGAGCCTCTTTCGGTGATATGGGAACAAATATTGACTTTAAGGCTACCAAAATTAGCGCTATCCTTTTAAAGGGTGTATACTACATGACCGAAACCAAAGTTCGTCCTTACGCTGCGGTTATGACCGGTATGTATATGACCAAGATTGGCGTTATTGCTACTGATGGGCTTGGCAACGATATTTCTGAATATGTTTCAAAGTCGAAACTTGGTGGTGGTCTTGAGCTTGGTCTTAAGATTAAGTGGTTCAACCTTGGTGTTGGTTACCATAACCTTGGCAAGGTAGAAGGCGGTAAGGTTTCTTACATGCAATACAACCTCGGCTTCAACATTGGTTTCTAATCAAACCTTTTTATAAAATACAAGGAGGCTGTCCGAAACGACAGCCTCTTTTTTGTTCTAGAGATTTTGATTATGCATAATTATAATTATAGACCTGCAATATAATTCACATAGTATACTGCAAAACAAAAAAACATAATGAACCATTTCATTAATAATCTAATCATTACAATAATCTTCAAATAATTTAACACTAAAAAAATATATGGTGTGAACCAATTATAGAAAAAAGAGTTACTATTGCATATTAATTCACAGGAACAATGATTACCAAGTTACAAAATAAGCGCACCATTACCCATCAAATTATGCCTTCCGCAGGTATGACTACTAAGGGTATGTATAATTCAAAGAAGCGCACGAAAATCTGCAGGCTTGGATGAAAATGTGAAATGATTTAAAAAACCACATATAAACAAGGGCCTGCAGGAAACTGCGGGCCTTTTTTATGAACCCTAATACAAAATGAGACCATGAAAGTGCTCAAGTTTGGAGGAACATCGGTTGGTAGCGCCGAGAGGATGAAAAGTCTCACCAAAATTATTCCCACTGGAGAGCAGGTTGTAGTTGTTCTCTCTGCCATGGCTGGCACTACCAACATGCTGGTGGATATTGCCGACATGGCTAACAAGGGCGATAAAGAGAAAGCTCAAACCTCACTTCTAGAGGTACAAGAAAATTATTTAAAGGTCATTTCTGAACTCTACCAAACCGAAGAGTATCAAAAAAACGCCAAACGCACCATCTCGCTCATTTTTAATGATGCCATAAATGCTATTGAAACAGAAACAGGCCCATCCCTCGAAAAGGTTATTCTCTCAATTGGTGAGATAATATCCACCAACCTTTTCCATCTCTACCTCTGGGAGACGGGAATTCCCTCGGTTCTGTTGCCATCGTTGAGCTACATGCGCATCGACAAGGACGGTGAGCCCGACATGTACTACATCTCGGAAAATATTTCCCGGCTCATGGAGGAGGCCAAGGAGATGGATGTATACATTACCCAAGGGTTTATCTGCAGAAATGCCAAGGGCGAAATCGACAACCTCAAGCGAGGGGGAAGCGACTATACGGCTGCCATCATTGGTAATGCCATCAATGCAGAGGAGGTGCAGATATGGACCGACATCGACGGCTTTCACAACAACGACCCTCGCTATGTAAGCAACACCAAGCCAATCCGCAACCTCTCCTTTGACGAAGCAGCAGAACTTGCCTACTTTGGGGCAAAGATTCTGCACCCAGCAACCATTCACCCCTGCAGGAAGAAGGGCATTCCCGTACTGCTGAAAAATACGCTGGAGCCAGAAAATCCAGGAACCCTTATCACGGCCAACTACCAGGCTTCCAGCTTAAAAGCGGTGGCCGCCAAGAGTGGGATTACAGCTATTAAGATTCGTTCGTCCAGAATGTTGATGGCCCACGGATTTCTGAAGAGAGTTTTTGAGGTGTTCGACTCCTATAAAACCTCAGTTGATATGATTACCACCTCGGAGGTTGCCGTATCACTTACCATCGATAATGATACGAGGCTTCCGGAGATTGTTGCAGAGCTGGAGCAATTCTCGGTAGTTGAAGTGGATCTTAAGCAGGCCATCATCTGTATTGTTGGCGATTTTGTGGCCGAAAGACCAGGGTCAGCGCTTAAGATTATGGAGGCCTTGCACGATATACCCATCCGTATGATCTCCTACGGTGGAAGCAGCCACAATATCTCCTTGCTGGTAGGTGAGGAGCATAAAATACCGACCCTTCAGCTAATACAACCGGTGCTTAATGAATCGGAACCGGAGAGTCAACCTCGGATAGAGGGATTTAAGCTAATATCGTAGTGAAATAGTATTACCCTAACAAAAAAAAGATGATTCCATTCGGCACCTCGGAAGCGCTACAAGGCCTACCAACGCCATTTTACCTATACGACGTCGACCTCCTGAGACGAACGCTCCTAAATGTTTCAACCCTAACCAAATCGTTAGGTTTCACCGTTCACTATGCGGTAAAAGCCAACGCCAACGAACGCATCCTCAGGGAGGTTGCATCATTTGGTTTTGGAGCCGATTGCGTAAGTGGAAATGAGATTAAAGCAGCACTAGAAGCTGGATTTCCAGCCAAGGAGATTGTTTTTGCCGGCGTCGGTAAAAGCGACAAGGAGATAAGCTACGCGCTACAGAAGAATATATTCTGCCTCCATTGTGAATCGGTGGAAGAGCTGAAGGTTATCAACCAAATTGCTGCCTCACAGGGCAAAAGGGCACTTGTTGCACTTCGCGTAAATCCCAACATTTCGGCAGAAACTCATTTGCATATTACCACTGGCACCCTAAGCAGCAAGTTCGGCCTCTCCCCCATGGAGCTAAACGAAGCCATTGACCTTCTGCCCGCGCTAAACAACGTTCGACTGATTGGTCTTCACCTACACATTGGTTCTCAAATAACTAAAATGGAGATTTTCCAACATGTTGCGGAGAAGATTAACCAGCTTCAGGAGAACTACTTCAAAAATAGTTTTTTGCCCTACCTCAATGTGGGTGGCGGCTTAGGGGTCTCCTACGAAAACCCAGAAGGGAATGAGATGCCGGACTTTGAAGGATATTTCAATACATTTAGTAAGACACTCCGCTTGCTCCCCGGCCAAAAAGTGCACTTTGAACTCGGGCGTTCCATTGTTGCCCAATGCGGCAGCCTTGTTACCAAGGTACTCTACGTGAAGGGTAGCGAGCAGAAAAAGTTTGCAGTGGTTGATGCTGGAATGACCGACCTTATGCGTCCCGCCCTCTACAATGCAGTTCATAAGATTGTAAATCTCAGCTCCTACAATTCCACGCAGGTATACGATGTGGTAGGCCCAGTGTGCGAAAGCACCGATTGCTTTGCCCACGACGTGGCACTTCCAAAAGCATCGAGAGGTGACCTGCTCACCATCCTTTCGGCAGGAGCCTATGGTGAGGTAATGAGCTCGCGCTACAACCTACGCGAAAAGCCTCAGGTCATTTTTAGCGATGAAATAAAGGTTACGCCAATAATGGCTTGGACCATGTAGCATTTTTGATAGAAGTCAACAGAAAGAAAGTGTTTGAGTTAGTAGTAATAGTGTTTTAGCTTAGGTGTTTGCGGCGCATAATCCAAGCCTGTGTGGGGCGATGGATATTGCGCCGCAATTTTCTTCTGGATGTTGTCAACATCATTTAAACGGTTTCCATTATCTTCGTAATAAAAAGATGGAGCGCAGTACCACCAAACTGTTACCGCTTGACATTGCAACATTTGCCTACATCTCTATAACGACCATTTTCATGACCCTCTTCTCATGGAAATTAAACGACATAGGGATTCATTTGCTCGTAAGACTTGGCTTTGTGATGATTGCTTGGTGGTTAATTGTAGCTGAGAAGAAAAGTTCAAAAGTTCTATTATCATTTTTTAGAAGGGCTTACCCGCTGGCTTTTCTTGGCTACTTCTACACCGAGACCGATTATCTCAACAACCTTCTCTTCAGCAATTTTGATCCAAAAATATTCAGCCTCGAGCAATTCCTTTTTGGATTCCAGCCCAGCATTAACTTCTTCCAACATTTTCCAATGCCATGGTTTAGTGAGCTGATGAATTTTGGATATTTTTCCTACTACTTTCTTGTGTTTGGCCTTACGGTTTGGCTATTCATCAAGAATAGGAAGATGTTCGATTACTCCCTCTTCGTTATAGTGTTTTCATTTTACATCTACTACCTTATTTTTATTGCCTTTCCGGTTGCTGGGCCGCAGTACTTCCTCCCGGAATCCCTCAAGCATATTCCCAACTCCGGTATCTTTCGTGAGATGGTTGTTTTGGTGGAACGGCTGGGAGAAGGTCCAACAGCCGCCTTCCCCAGCTCGCATGTGGGCATTGGAATTATTATTGCCATTCTGTGCGCCAAGTATGCCAAACCGCTGCTTGCTTGGATTCTTCCACTTGTTTTTATTCTTTGCCTCTCCACCATCTACGTAAAGGCGCACTATGCCGTTGATGTGCTTGCAGGCTTCATCAGCGCGCCTCTAATATTTCTCCTCTCATCCCAAACTTATCGATGGCTTGCAAAATTTACAACGCTTAGTAAATGAACTCCCGCAAGTGGACAAGTAATCATGTGAAATTTGCACTCAGGAGTTAAAAAAAACTTCCTGCTGGAATAATTATCCACAGTTAACATTACATTAGCTAGGAGTTGGTAACATTGAAATAATATTTGTCATATGGTTGAGCTGCGGGAAGTAATTACCCATAAGGATATCAGAACCTTTATCTACCTACCGGAAAAAATTCACAAAAATCATGATAGCTGGCTACCACCCATTTATATTGATGAGTGGTCGTTCTTCAACCCCAAGAAAAACAGAGCATTTGCCGCCGCCGACACCTTAATGCTGGTAGCGTTCAAAGATGGCAAGGCAGTTGGACGAATTATGGGAATAATCCACCATACATACAACCTACTGAGAAACGAGCACCATGCACGCTTTGGCTACCTGGAGTGCTTCAACGATACAGAAGTTGCCCATGCACTACTTGGCCGAATTGAGCAGTGGGCAAAAGATAAGGGAATGGTAAAGGTGGTTGGCCCCTACGGCTTTTCCGACAAGGATCCGCAAGGATTTCTCATCGAAGGTTTTGAGCACATGCCTATTATCGACTCCGCGTGTAACTTCCCCTACCTAATTTCGCTGGTGGAGCACGAAGGCTACACCAAGGAGGTGGATTGCATGATATACAAGATGAACCTAGAGAAGAGCATGCCAATTCTCTACGAACGGGTGCAGCAGCGCTTGGAAAGTAACAACGGCTATTCCATTCGGGAATTTACAAGCCGAAAGCAGCTGAAACCTTGGGTTGTTCCCATTTTGGAAATAGTAAACAAGACCTACGGCGACCTCTATGGCTTTGTGCCAATGGAACAGCAGGAGATGGTGGACTTTGCCAACCGTTACCTTACCATTATTGACCCCAGATATGTTAAGGTGGTATTTTCTGGTAATGAACCGGTTGCATTCATAATTGGCCTTCCAAATTTTACTCCTGGAATTCAAAAGGCAAAAGGGCGAATTCTGCCTTTTGGCTTCATCCATATCCTCCGATCGATTAAGCGGAGCAGGCAGCTCGATCTGATGCTGGGAGCAGTTCTTCCCGAACACCGTGGAAAAGGGCTAGAAATCTCCATGACAATGAAGTTGGTTGAATCGTGTAAAAAGGCTAACATGAATATCATTGAGGTTCACCTAGTGCTGGAAACCAATACCCGAATGCTTGCCGAGTTGGAACGTGCCGGGGCTGAATTTCACAAGCGCTTTAGGGTATTTCAAAAAATGCTCTAATCAATAATTGGTAATAAATTTTAGGCAATGAAAATGTCCTTACTTTGGAACCGGCCAACGACAATTAACAGCATATAAAATGTCGCTGCAATTGGTCAGAATTGACCAAAACTTAATCGTCTACTTTAACTTAACCTTGCACCATTTGTTGTAAAAGAAAAATAGCGCCATGAAAAAAGTTGGAATAATCGGTTCAGGGATGGTGGCTACCTCTCTGGCCAAAGGATTAATAAACCTTGGATACACGGTTATGCTTGGTTCGCGTGACGCAGCCAAACGTGAGACAATAAAAAAGGAGACTGGAGCAGAGGTTGGTGATTTCAAGGAAGTAGCTGCATTTGGAGAGTTGGTGGTACTTGCTGTAAAAGGTATTGTTGCCGAAACAGTAATAAAGTTAGTCTCGTCTATGCTCGATGGTAAAACCGTAATTGATGCCACCAACCCAATCGACGAAAAACCACCCATTAACGGAGTGCTCTCCTTTTTCACCACCAACGATGATTCGCTAATGGAAAGGCTGCAAGAGCTTGCACCCAAAGCAAATTTTGTGAAGGCCTTTAACAGCGTGGGCAATTCACACATGGTAAATCCTCAGTTTGAAAGCAAACCAACCATGTTCATCTGCGGTAATAGCGATACCGCCAAAAAGGAGGTTACCAGCCTGCTCGACAAGTTTGGTTGGGAAACGGAAGACATGGGGGCAGTTGAGGCAGCCAGAGCCATTGAGCCTCTTTGCATACTTTGGTGCATTCCCGGCTTTAGGGAGAACCGATGGAACCATGCCTTTAAGCTGCTTAAATCAAAATAGGTTGAGTATCCACCATCAAGAAATCCACCTTTTTGGGTGGATTTTTTTTTGCTCCGCGCCTTAAGAAGATAGCCATACTACCTTCGATAAAGCCAAGTTATTTCTACATTTGAAAAAAAATATTGCAGCATGAAAGCATTACAAAAATTGGCTCCTATAACATGGTGGTTATTCCGAATAGCCATCCTTCTCTTCTTCTTGGCAAGATATGGTCAAGCAGTTCTCCACTTCGACTTTAACTCGGCCAACTTTTATACCTCTGCAATATTTCTACTAAGTGCCGTTCTGCTTTTTATTGGTGGATTTTACAAAAATGGAAATCTTGCAAGAATAGCTGGATTATTTCTTTTTATCGTCTCTATTTACGAGGCATACCATAATAGCAGCCCACTAATTGGCTTTGCCTTTAGTCAGTATCTCCTCCTAAGCGCAATTGGACTACTTTTCCTAACCCGAAAGGAAAACATTTAGTATTCCACAGATAGCCGATTTAAAGCAACTTACAACAAAACATTCTCAGCTTAAAACCGTTTAATAAGCTATTGCAATAGCGCCATAAGCCCAGCTGTTGCTTGGATGAACATTAGTTTTATGGGCAACATAACACCGCATGGCTCGATTTCTGTTTCCCTTAGGACTCCTGCTTTTTCTTGTCACCACAAGCGGCAAAGCGCAACTTTTTTTCGAGGCAGATAAGGTTGAGGATGCCCAAGTAAAGGTGTTTAACGTTGACAATCCCGACGACGCGGACTTCTACATATACTTTGTAAACACTAAGGAGGAGGTCACCAAAATTGGTTTCTGGATGGAGGTGGAGACAGCCAAGGAGGCGCAGGTGAAGATCATATTTGTTGACGATGAGAAGCAAGCCGACTTCAAGGTTTGTGCCGTGGACGACTCGTCAAAGGCTGGTTGGAAAAACCTGTACGACCCCAGGAAAAGCCTGCTTAATCTAAACCCTCCCGATTCAACTGCGGTGAAATAAAACAGATCTAAATCATTATCAACTCTACCTTAAGCCGGAACCGCCACCCGGCTTTTTACTTGCTACACGTACCATAAACAGAAACCTATCAAACCATTTCAATTATTTTCTATTTTTATTTATAATTAATCTAAAAAAGAATAATTTTGCAGTCAAAATAATGTTTAGTATGGAATTGATGATAGATACGCGGTTCTTCACCGTACAGGCAGTTACCAATCTCACCGATCACACCTTTATTGTGAGAGTGCCAAGAAGAGGTTTGCAGTTTAAAGCAGGTCAGCACATCTCAGTCGGCATCAAGGGCGACCACAACCTCAGAGAATACTCCATTTTTAGTGGAGAGAACGACAGTTACCTCGAAGTCTTGGTAAAGGAGGTAAAAACAGGGTACTTTACCCCACGGCTCAAACGTGTAAAAAATGGCCAGCTCCTAGAAATTGATGGCCCCTACGGTAAATTCGGTATCTCGAAGGAGAAGGAGGATACACATAAGCACATTTTTATTGCCAGTGGCACCGGAATTGCACCTTTCCACAGCATGGTGAGAACCAAGCCCCAACTCAACTACCATGTGATTCATGGCGTTAAAAGCGCATCGGAAGGATATGGACGCGAAAGCTTCGACCCTACCCGCTACACGCTTTGCACCTCGCGCGATGGCTCGGGTAGCTATGCCGGGCGGGTTACCAAGCTGCTGGAGGAGATGAAGTTTGAACCCAACACCCACTTCTACCTCTGCGGCAATAGCAAGATGATTTACGACGCACTCGAAATCATAAAATCGAAAGGATTTATCCGTGCAAACGTATCCACTGAGGTCTACTTTTAACCAAGCCCTCTTTCTGATAAATGATTGAAGGCTGTAACTTGTAACTTATTCCTTACTACCGTTGAAATACCATTTGCTCACGCTGGGATGTCAGATGAACACCTCGGATGGGGAACGCGTTAGGGCAGTGCTCGAACGGGAAGGGTTTAGCGAAACGCTTACCGAAGATGACGCTGATATTCTGGGCATTCTGGCCTGCTCTGTGCGCCAAAAGCCCATCGATAAGGTTTACAACAAGATTGCCGAATGGAATCGTGCAAAGAACCATCGCAACCTCATAACCTTTATCTCCGGCTGCGTATTGCCCGCCGACAGGGAGAAGTTTCTGAAGTTGTTCGACTTTGTATTTCCCATGAGCGAGCTAAACCAGCTACCCGAGATGATAAGGGGCTACGGTGTGGCAACGCCTGCTTCGCTTAAGCAGCAAGGCAACTCGCCCATTCTCCCCAACAACGAGAACATCTACTCGCTATGGAACATACGGCCTAAGTATAGCTCGGGCTTTGAAGCCTACGTGCCAATTCAAAATGGCTGCGATAAAATGTGCACCTTCTGCGCCGTGCCCTACACTAGAGGCAGGGAGGTTTCGCGCCCATCGGCAGAGATACTGGATGAGGTGGAGCAGCTGGTAAAGCAGGGCTACAAGGCCATTACGCTGCTGGGGCAAAACGTAAACTCCTACGGTCTCGACAAGCCCAACACGGAAATCTCCTTTGCTGAGCTGCTGGAAAAAATTGGTCAGCTGGGTGACAGCTCCCACGAGGAGTTCTGGGTTTACTTTACCTCGCCTCACCCTTCGGACATGGACCCAAAGGTGTTTGAGGTAATTGCGCAACACCGCTGCCTGGCAAAGCAAATTCATTTGCCCCTGCAGAGCGGCGACGAAAAGCTGCTCATCCACATGAACCGACGCCACGACGTGGAGACCTACCGCGAGCTGGTTGCTAAGCTACGGGCCTCGCTGCCCCAGGCCACGCTCTTTACCGACATTATTGTGGGTTTCTGCGGTGAAACCGAGGAGCAGTTTCAAAACACGGTGGAGGCCTTCAAGGAGTTTAGGTTCAACATGGCCTACATTGCGCAATACTCGCCACGGCCCGGTGCGGCAAGCTACCGCTGGGACGACGACGTTCCCTTCAACGTAAAAAAGGAGCGCCATCTTAGGCTTACCGAGGTGCTTAAGCGCATAAGCCTGGAGCACAACCTCAAACTAGTTGGACAAACTGTTAAGGTGCTAGTCACCGGAACCGAGCAGCGTACCCCCTACCTCACCGGCTACACCGAGGGTCGGCTGGTTACCAGAATTCTAGCCACAGAAGGCTCACTGATTGGGAAAATAATAACGGTGAGGATTACCACGGCCAACGAACTTTCGCTGGCAGGAGAACCCCTCTTGGTCACCACCGCCATAACCGCATAGCATGGAGAAGAAAATATCGTTCAAGACGCTTGGTTGCCGGCTCAACCAGTACGAAACCGATGCACTCGCCTCCACCTTTACAAAGGAGGGATTTAGCATTGTGCCGTTCGACCAAGAAGCCGATGTGTGCGTGGTAAACACCTGCACCGTTACAAACCAGAGCGACCACAAATCGAGAAACATCATTAGCCAGGCGGCACGCAAAAGCCCTAAAGGGTTGGTGGTGGTAACCGGCTGCATGGCCGAAGGCTACACTCCCGCCTTCTCTGCCGAAGAGGCGCAGGTTTACGTGGTGGATAACACCCGAAAGTTCTCCATTCCGCAGCTGGTGGAGGCGCACTACCGTGGCGAAACGTTTGCCCCCGAAAGGCAGGAGCAGGATGTGTTTGGCTTCGGTCCGGTGGAGCATGGGCTGCACACGCGCAGCTTCATTAAAATTCAGGATGGATGTGACAACTTCTGCACCTTCTGCATCATTCCCATGGTGAGAGGCAAGGCGGCGAGCCGCCCCATCGACAGCATATTGGACGATGTGCGCCAAACGGTGGCCAACGGGTTTAAGGAACTGGTGATAACTGGCGTAAACATTGGGCGCTACGACAATAACGGTCTCACCTTTGAGGATGTGCTGCAGCAAATACTCGATGTTCCCGGCGACTTCCGGGTAAGGATTTCATCGCTGGAGCCCGATGGCCTCAGCCCACGCTTTGCGGAGCTCTTTAGCCATCCCAAGATGTGCCCACACCTGCACCTCTGCCTGCAAAGCGGCTCGGAGCGCATACTGCTCGAAATGCGCCGCATGTACTCCGCGGCCCAGTTCCGGCAAACGGTGGAGGCCATTCGAAATCAATTTCCCCACTTCAACTTCACCACCGACGTTATTACGGGCTTCCCCGGTGAAACGGAGCAGGACTTTGAGGATACCGCCGACATGGTGCGCGAGCTGGGCTTTAGCCATGTGCACACCTTCCGCTACTCACGCCGGCAGGGCACCCGTGCCGACCGCATGGAAAACCAAATTCCGGAGAAGGTAAAGGTTGCCCGAAGTGAAGCCATCAGAAACCTTTCGGCAAAGAACAAGGAGGAATACTACCGCTCATTTATGGGAAAGGAGCAGGTGGTGCTCATTGAACGGGTATCGCGGGGAGTTGGCAAGGGCTATGGCCAGCACTACATTCCCGTGGAGACGGCGGCAAGCCCCGCTGAGGTAAACACCTTTGTTAAGGTAAGGATAACTGGTCTTAAGGGTGAAGGCGACAAGCTGGTTGCCCTAGCCGAGCGAATGGCCTAGAAGCGCATAAAGCCACCACGGTTATCGTGAATGCGACCATTGGTGCTGCGCGAGGTGCGGCTGGCATCGGGGCTGGTAATGCGTGCCAAAAACCAGTAGGCCACCACCACGGCAAGCATGCGGAATAGCAGCTCGATTAGCGCTGCCCGCCAAGGCTGCTCCAGCAGCAGCGCCACCGCCGAATAGATTACGTAGCCTGCCGACACCAGCACCACTACCCACCCGGCAATATGCACCGGACGGTAAAAAAATCCTTTACGGGTAAACCATACCAGCATTGCTACAACCGTTTTGGCAAAGATAGGAAGGGAATTGGGGAGTTTGGGAATTTGGGAATTTGAAGATTTATGAATTTGAAGATTTATGAATTTGAAGATTTATGAATTTGAAGATTTATGAATTTGAAGATTTATGAATTTGAAGATTGGGGGATTTGAGAAAGATGATAACGGTTTGCGGTATGTTTAGTTGCCGATTTCGAAGATTCACATTATCAAGTTACAATTGTGCTTGATACGAGCTGAAATATACGAAACCCACTTAACCGGCAATTAAATATACCGCGTGTTGTGTGCTGTGTTTTTTATTTCTTTATCCTCTCAAATGTCGCCATAAACCATTTAATCCGTTTTACAACATGCAAGATAAAAAATATCGAAAGAACAATTGCAATTTTATCGTGAAATTCAATAAATCTTTTACGAAACAATTCGCTTCCGTTCACCAAATCAATAATCCATGGAACAAATCCTGTTATAGCCGCCATGACAAAAATAATTGTCAATGATATTACTTGTTTATTTTTATTCAGTAATCCTTTGCCGATTATTGTTTTATACCATTTCAAATGTTTTGATATATGAAAAATTGCTAAAACAAAAAGTATTACAATTGAAATCTTATGAATATCTGACCATGAAGAATAATCAAGACCTAAAGAATAATTATCTCTACCATGATTACCAATATGGTATTGGATTTGAATTAATAATCCAGAAAATACAGTTAAAAATCCCAAAAACAGTAATCCAAGATTTATAATAAAGCTTTTAATGTCATTTTTCATCTGAAATACTTTTAGGGTGTTTTAACAATAGCCTTTGCAGAACAAACTTTAAAACAGTTCATACAACCAACACATTCTGAACTATTAACAAATTTAACGTGTTTGTGCCATGGCAGTTTAATCCGACCAATAACATTTTTAGAACAAACACTTATGCATTCCCAGCATGCTTCACATTTTTTGGTATCAAGCAAAACAAACGCTGTGTTTGTATGCTCTCGTTTGAAGAATATTTGTCTCATATTAAATAATTTTGAACAAAATTCTTCAAAAATATTCCTTGAAACGATAACAATTGTTAAGAAATGAACCTTACTTTCGATTTCGAATTCGACTTAGCGAAATCGGCGTTATCCCCAAAAAAGAAGCTATATAATGTTGTGGAACACGTTTGAGTATTTCGGGATGGTTTTGAATTAAATCCATGTATCGTTCTTGTGGTGTGTCCTTTATCCTTGAAAGAAATAATTGTCCGTAAATTCTAAAACGTTGAAAAATAAAATCCTGAAATCCATTTTTAAATTCGGGATAAGCAATCAGTAGTTTTTCGAAATCAGCTTTCCCAATCGACAAAATGGTAGTTGACTCAATACTTTCGATTGTGAAAAGACTTGGTTTTTGATTCATAAAACTATCAATCGAAGCAACGGGTTGACCTTCAAGAAAGAATTGAAACGTTATATCTTTCCCCTCTTTATTAAACCACTCTCTCAAACAGCCCTTTTTAATTAAATAAATGTTGTTTGAAACTTCGCCTTCGTGTAATAATACAGATTTTGATGCAATTTCTTTTTCAACAAAGCAATCCTGAAACTTTGTCCAGTTTTCCTTATCGACTTTTAAAGTATTTATCAATTTATCTATCATTGTCTATCTGCTCGGAAGCTTTTTTTAACATAGCACACAACGAGCGTATAAACACAGCTATGGTTGTTATTTCCGCCTTAGACAAACCCTCTTTTTTTTTGAAATTATCGCGGTATTATGCTCGGTAAAAGGGAGTTCCTAGGCTGGTTTATCCTATTTCTGCTATTCGTTAGTATATCAAACTTACAAAAAATAGGAATAGCATAGCTCTCCAATGAACTATTTATTTACCCCCTACTCCAATGGTAAGGGGGAGGCCTGTGGGGGTTGGGCAATTCAATTTATTAGGAGGGTGGTGTGTGAAGCAGCAGAAGGGCCAGCAAGATTTGAAAAGGGCAAACCATTTTTAAACCGTTGGGCGGTTTCGGTGCAGGGGTGGTAGGGTTATTTTACGCCGCATTACCATGCACCGCACGCGCTTGGGTACCTCTCTAACCCATGGCTAAAGCCATGGGCTACAATCATACAACCCCTCCGGGGTTGGGTTATTGGACAAATGATTTTTCGTTCCTGCATACGGTTGAATTCTTTAAATTCCCTGATTTCCTTAGCTCCTTTTCTTCTTCCAATCTCCCTTTCGTGGTTGCGGTGCATGGTTATTAGGTTGCATTGAACAACCTTATGCACGTGCACCGCTAGCGCTTGGCAACCTCCCTAACCCATGGCTGAAGCCATGGACTATGAAGATTCAACCCCGCTGGGGTTGGGTATAGGTATAAGAAATTCTTTTAATTCTTTTAATTCTTTTAATTCTTCCTCTATTCCCCCGTTGCGGGATCTTCGCTTCGCTGCGACTTCTTCTAACTTCCTCCCATTCCTATAACTTCCGCATAACTCCCGTTTAACGTCCGCTTAACTTCCGTATATCTCTCTTATCTTTGCTCCCATGAATACCTCGTGCGACATATTGCTGGTTACCCCGCCGCTGCTGCAGCTGAACACCCCCTACCCTGCCACGGCCTACCTGAAGGCTTTTTTGGCTGCAGAGGGGTTCAGCGTTGGGCAGGCCGACCTGAGCATTGAGACCTTCAATGCGCTGCTTTCGGAATCGTCCATGAGGAGAATTTTCGACACGACCAACGGCAGCCTACTCCAAAAGAGCAGCAACCTCAACCATATTTATCAAAACCTCGAACGCTACCTGCAGCTGCTTCCCTCGGTGCTGCAATTCCTGCAGGGCCAGCGCCCGGAGCTGGCGCACCGCATTGCCTCCCGACAGCTTCTACCCGAAGCCGAACGGTTTAAGGCCATTGCCGACATGGAGTGGGCCTTTGGCACCCTTGGTGTGCAGGAGAGGGCTAGCCACATTGCCACCCTCTTTCTGGAAGATGTTTGCACCTTCATCCGCGAAACGGCAAGTCCACACTTTGAGCCCATCCGCTACGCAGAGAAGCTGGCGGTATACGCACCCACCTTCGATAATTTGCAGGAGGAGATGGAGGGCACTGCCGACCCGGTGATGGAGGCCATGGAGCAGCTGCTGCGCGCACGAATGGTTGAGCAGCAGCCGAAGATGGTTGGATTTACCGTTCCATTCCCCGGGAACCTGCTGGCTGCACTCCGTGGCTGCAGGCTCATCAAAAAGGAGTTTCCCCACACCATAACCGTGCTGGGTGGCGGCTTTCCCACCACCGAGCTGCGCAGCCTCACCGATACCCGCATATTTGCCTATGCCGATTATGTGGTGCTCGACGATGGGCTAAGCGCCATTAGAGCCATTGCACAAAGGCATATTGGCAATAGGGAAACCGTACAACCTTTCTCCACCTGGTATTTGGAGAATAACGAGCTGCAATTTTCACCGGAGAGTAAAGATGATGCGGTAAAGTTTGCCCAGCTTCCCTGCCCCGATTTTACCGACCTACCTCACCACCTCTACCTCGGCCTGCTCGATATGCCCAACCCCATGCACCAGCTCTGGAGCAATGGTCGCTGGAACAAGCTGATGCTAGCGCATGGCTGCTACTGGGCCGGATGCACCTTTTGCGACACCACGCTACCCTATATTCAGCGTTTTGAGCCGCGCAAAGCGGCGGATATTGCCAACCACATGGAGCAGGTGGCAACACAAACCGGCAGCTGGGGCTTTCACTTTGTGGACGAGGCCGCCCCACCCCGCCTGCTCAAGGAGCTATCGCTGGAGCTAATCCGTAGGAAACTTCCAGCAACATGGTGGACAAATATTCGGTTTGAAAAGGCCTTTACACCGGACCTCTGCAGGCTAATGGCCGCAGCGGGGTGCATTGCCGTATCGGGAGGCATTGAGGTGGCCTCCGACCGTATTTTGCAGCTCATCAACAAGGGCGTTTCCGTGGACCAAGCCACCAAAGTTACCCGTAGCTTTAGCGAGGCCGGCATCATGACCCACGCCTACCTGATGTATGGCTTCCCCACCGAAACGCTACAGGAGACCATCGATTCGCTGGAGGTGGTGCGGCAGCTCTTCGAGGAGGGAAACCTACAGTCGGGATTTTGGCACCGCTTTGCCATGACCGAGCATAGCCCCGTGGGTAAAAATCCGGGAAATTTTGGCGCCAAACGTATCTCCTCCACCCCATCGCCCTTTGCCAACAACGAGGTGCCGTTTACGGCCCCATTTGACCACAACCTCGATATGGTAGGCGAAGGTCTACGCGTTGCCACCTACAACTACATGCAGGGGCTGGGCTTCGACCTACCATTGAACAAATGGTTCAGCGGAAAAATACCTCAACCAACGCATCTGAAAAGTAGGATTAAGCATCACAACCAAACACAGAATATCGACCTACCGCAGGAGCACTCCCGCATGGTTTGGCTTGGTGGAGGTGCCCAAATTAATCCAAAGGGAGAGGTGGATGTAGCCGGAACGAAAAGTAGTCTTTCCATCCGGTGCAACCCAGTTCAGGCTCAATGGCTGGTAAACACCATTGCGGCACTCACCACCACCCCCGGCATTAGCTACGCCACCCTTAAGGAGTCGTACCAAAACGAGACTGGCGAACCGCTGGAACTCTTTCTCTTTGGTAAACAGGGAACAGCAGTGGGAAAGGCGGGGCTGCTAATAGTGTAGGCAATGGGACAATGCGCCAATTAATCAATTAGACAATTTGGGAATTTGAAGATGTAAAAATTTGAGAATTCATCATTAATATTGAAGGACAACATTATCAATGCATAATGGAGTTACTCTTCGTATGATATGGTTTTATATCCCAGCAGCCTTCTTTACTTCGCCTGAAATATTCCTTACCTTTGAAAAAAGAAAAAGAGGGAAAAATGGACATTCAAGCAAGAAAACTACACCTTATCCAAGAAGTCCTTCGAGTTGCTGACGAGGAGTTGATCACTAAACTTGAAAAGTTACTTCGAATTGAAAGAAAAAAGAGACTTGACAAGGAGTTGGCTCCTATGACCTTGAAAGAATTTAATGAAATCGTTGATAATTCTGAAGACGATTTTAAAAATGGAAAGGTTATAGAGGCACATAATCTGCTTAATCAGATTGATTCATGGAAGTAAAGGTTTTGTGGTCAGACTCCTCCCTTCTACAACTCCAAGAAATATATGATTACTATTGTTTTAGGGCCAGTGTCACTGTGGCTAAGAAAATAGTAAAAGCATTAGTCGTAAAATCAATTCTATTAGAGTCCAATCCATTAATTGGCACAAAAGAACTCTTGCTGACCGGAAGACCTTTCGATTATCGTTTTGTCGTTGAAGGCAATTACAAAATCATTTATCGTGTTGACGACAATATTGTTAGGATAGTGTCGGTATTTGATTGTCGGCAGAATCCACGGGAAATTGAAAAAATAGAGGAATAACGTCACTTGATAAATGTGGCAATTAGCCAATTTGAAAATTTGAGAATTTGAGAATTTGAGAATTTATCATTGAACTATTACATGCTAGGAGGATAAACCCTAATCTCCTAATCCCCTATCAACCTAATCCCCTAACAAAAAAACCCCGGCAGGCATTGGTTGTTTTTTGTAAGCTGCGAACAAGGACTTTAGTGTCTAATTCGAAAACAACCGTTGCACCACCGGGGCTATGTAGAATTACAGATTTCTATTTAAACAAAACCTCCATCTCTACTCTTCGGTTTTTCATGCGACCCGCTGCAGTTGCGTTGGAAGCAATGGGGTGATCGGGACCAAACCATGCGGTTACAATACGTGACCCTTCCACACCCTGAGCCGTCAAATACTTCTTTACGGCCAATGTTCTCTTGCGCGAAAGGAAGATATTCATCGTCCGGTTACCCTGATTATCGGTATAACCAGATAGTTTCAACATCCACTCCGGCTTTTGCTTGAGCAGGCTGGCTAGCTGGTTTAGCGATGAATATGATTCAGCTAAAATAACATCCTTTCCCGATTGGAACTGAAGGTCGGAGAAGGCAGTATTCAACACGGCCTGCTCTTCCTTCTTTATCTCAGGACATCCATGGTTTTCAACAGTTCCGGGGGTAAGCGGACACTTATCCTCCTTGTCGATAATGCCATCGCCATCGGAGTCGTTGTAGGGACATCCCCTATTTTCTATAGGTCCAGCCACGTTGGGGCAGGCATCCTCCGAATCCTTTATACCATCACCATCGGAGTCGGCGTAGGGACAACCCCTATTTTCGATGGTTCCTGGCTGCTTGGGACATAGGTCCTCGTTGTCGTAAATCCCATCACCGTCGGAGTCGGGGCAGCCCTTGTGAAGTGCACTGCCAACAGAATCTGGACATGCATCATCGATATCCGGCACACCGTCGTGATCCCTATCGGGGCAACCATTAAGCGCTACACTTCCAGAATCGTTGAGGCAGCGGTCTAAGTTGTCGGGAACGGAATCTCTATCGGTGTCTGGGCAACCTTCAAATATTGCCAAACCGGGCTTGTCGGGACATTTATCGTTGATGTCGGCAATGCCATCGCCATCACGATCGGGGCAACCCTTTAGCGCTATGCTTCCGGAATCGTTGGGGCAAAGGTCATCCTTATCGGGAATGCTATCCCTATCGGTATCGGGACAGCCCTTAAACTGAGCCAAACCGGGTTGGTCGGGACACTCGTCAATTTGATCGTAAACGCCATCACCATCGCGGTCGGGACAACCTTTATTGGCAGCCGTACCAGGCACCATGGGGCAAACGTCGTCCTTATCGGGAATGCCGTCACCATCGCTATCGGGACAGCCTTTAAACTGTGGCAATCCAGCAACCAGCGGGCAATCATCATCCTTATCGGCCACCCCATCCTTATCGGTATCCTTCGGTTTACGCCCAAAGGTGAACACCATTCCGGCATGGATGTGAGCATTGGTTGCCGACTTGTAATTTGGAAAGGCAAGAATGTTGTCGGTGGCAGCATAAATTTGCATTGCCCCAACATTAAGCGAAATGCCAAGGCCAAGGTTGTTATAACTCTTGTTCATAATACTATACGATGCCGAAAGTCCTACCATGCGTCCCAACTGTGAGTAGTAGGAGAGCGACACCGATGGAAGCATCTTCTTATTGTAAAACTGGCTGTAGAACAGCAAACCTACAGTATTTTTGTCGTTGATGTTATAGTCAGCACCAAGGTAGAACTTCACCGGCAGGTAAGTTTTATATGCCTGACCATAAACAGAATCGACGTTAAACTTATCCTTTAGGGTATCCAATACCGACGAAAAGCCATCGCCCAAAGTTGTGCCATGGCTTATAAAATCGTTGATATCGATACCATTAAAGTTAACAGTTTCGCCAGGCTTTTGGCTAACCAGCGTCAATAGCTGCTTCTTCCAGTTGATGTAGCCAAGGTCGATTAACGATGCCGAAAAGGTAAATTGGGGGTTCAGCTTATAGGTAGCACCAAGATCGATACCAAAACCCAAGTTGCCGGGAAAAACTAAGCTGCTAACACTTTGGTTGCTGAGGCTATCAATACCGGAGGTGCGAATCAGCACATTCGACTTCATCTGCAAATCGAAGCTGTTGGGATCGGTGTAGAGGCTGGCGCTTCCTCTCTCGGTATTTACATTGAACCGCCCGTCAAGCAGCTTGATGCGCATACCAACCGTAAGCTTCTCATCCACATCCTGAGCCAAGCCAAGAGAAAACTCATCAAAAACCATGGCATCATAGCGTGTATCGAAATTAAGGGTTTGGCCTAGCCCAACCGCTCCATTCCCCTTCCAAATGAAGTTGAAGAGGTCTTTGGAATACATAAACCGAGAAATGGTTCGTTCCCTAAAGGCAAAGGAGATGTAGTAGCTATCGGCTGCCCTAAATCCAAATGAAAGAATGTCGATATCGAGGTTAGTAAAGAGGTAGTTGCTCGAACCTAATTTCCCAAGCAGCTTATCGATATCCAGCTTCAATGAGTCGCCATCGTGGGTAATGATATTGTTGTAGCTAAATGCGTTGGATGCATTGAAGTAAATGGACGAAACCATGGGATATCCCACAAACGAGCGGGCCTCTGGAACCAGTGCCGGATTTTGGTACATCCGGCTGGGAACCAATCGCATGTGGTATAGGGTAAAATCTTGCTGTGCTTTTGCACTGATGGAAATCACTAAGAGCGCAACTCCCAAAATCGTAAATTGAAGAATCTTTTTCATGGTTAATCTGATTTTGGGTTAAGGCTTAACATTGAGCTGTGCCTGAGCGGCCAACTTTACTTGAAGTCGATAGTTGCTGTAAATTTTCACATTCTGACCTACCGATCCAGAGGTACTCATCACCGCCTTAACCAATAATTTCTCAGATCCCACAATCTTGTCGATTCGTGCCCTATCGTATGTAAAGTTGCTTATCTTTTCAGTCGCTTTTGTTGCTACTCCAGTAGTAAAATTTACATCACCAGCCGGAACTATTACGGTATTATCGGTAACTAGCGAATCGAGAACATTGAAGCTGCCATCGGTGAAGTAGATCTGTATATTAGCGTCCATGGGAAACTCATTAATAATATCGGAGCGGAGGAGCAGCTGCTGAACCTGATCAATATTGTCTACCTTAAAGTCGAAGGTATCCTGAACGGCAAAGTTGGCAACACTCCCGTAAAGTGGGAGACCAAATTCAACGTCGATATTGAAGCGGCTCGAATCACGCAGAAAGTTCTCTGAAACCTCACCGCTGGGGTTTGTCATTGCATCGAACATGTATTCTATGGTTCCTGGCTTTAGTAGGTTGATAAAAGTTGAAATGGCACCTCCTGTGGCCGTATTGTCTACACTAAGCGTGGTTACCTTATTCTGATCTACATCGCTGTAGGCAGGTGAGGTTATGGCTATAGGATTTGGAATACCTGGATTTCCAGCCAAGTCCAACGATTGTCCAGAGGTTGAACTCGTTCCTTTTAGCTCACCAATGCCAAGCCGAATGGGTAAACCTAAGGAGTTGGTAAAGGTGAAGTTGAAGTATGGATTCACCAAGTTGAACTCACCGTCAGAAAAGGCTTTGTTGAAGAGGTTAATATACGCTTTCTGGGTACCGCTAAAAAGATAAAAGCGTCCAAAATACCCAGAGGCAACCTTCACATCTCCGGAGCTTTGAACAAATGAAAAGGAGATGTTGTCACCCGCCTGAATGTTTGGATCACTGTTCAACGTTAAGGTAGCATTTAGCCTTATGGTGCTTGGCTTTCCTGAAACCTTGGTTAGGTCGAAGGTGTAACCGCTCAAGTCAACCACCGAAGTTCCGCTGGCAATGGGGTTTATGCCCCCTTGAAGTGTGGTGCTTCCCTTTGTGGCATTGGGTATAGAAAAAGTGAAGGAGCCACTGTTGCTAAAATTTGAGGTTACGCTCATGGCCATACTTCCTGATGTGTAGGTAAGCGAATCTACCCGAATGGTATCAGCAGGTGTGAGGGTGATGTCCTGCTGAAAAGGGATGGAAATGGAGCTGCTATGAAGCGTACTAGCCTCAATACTTGTCAATGTATGGCTAAATACAAAGCTTTGCTGCGGGATTACAAACGACTCCATTGGGCGAACGGAGTAGAGTCGATCCTTGTAAACTAGTGTAACAAAGTTGTCATTATCAATCACAAAGTTGGAGGAATCGCCACTCTGCTTAATAATGTCCATGATGGTCAAATCGGAGGAGACCAGTGGTATTGCAAGGTTTGGATTCCATTGAATGTCTTCCAACTTGCTAAAATCGAAGTCCGCGCTTTTGATGCAACCAGAGAGTGGAATCAGCAGCAAAATTAGGGCGAAAGCGATGTTTGCGACGTTAATTCGGTTCATAGTATATTGGGTTTGGGTATTTCAAAAGTAAACAATTTTAGATAGGGTTGACCATCAATTTACTGATTGGTGAAGATTTATGAACTATATTTGGTCATTACCTAAAAACTTGTGAACGATGAAAATAATAAAATGGTTACTTTTTGGAATTATAGGGCTTGCCGTATTATTGCTAGTCATGGCCCTGTTTTTACCTTCCAACAAGCACCTCGAAGGTAAAATCGTTATCAAGGCTCCAACACGGATTATCTATCCGCAAATTGCCAACTTCCACAACTGGGAGAAATGGTCCCCGTTCCAGGCTGCCGACTCTACAATGGTTTCGGAATACAGTGGACAGGAGATGACCAAAGGTGCCAGCACCTCGTGGAAAAGCAAAAAGAATGGGAACGGCAGCATGACCATTGTGGAGGTCATACCAAACGCCATGATCAACACCAAGCTGATTTTTGCCGACAGCAGCGAGGCCATGAGCGACTGGATACTGAAGCCCTTAGTTGATGGCACAGAAGTTACTTGGACTACCGATATTCAACACCTCTCCTACCCAGTGGGGCGCCTGATGGGGTTAATTATGAAAGGGTTGATGAGGCCCATGTTCGACAAGGGACTTGCCAGCCTAAAAACTCTTTGCGAATCGCTACCGTTGCACTCCAAAACGAGCGACGTTATGCAGGTTACCATGCCCAAACAAATTGCCATTTCCATTGCCGATTCAGCACTCCCAGCCGATATGGGAAAGAAGATGGGTGAGATGTTTGGCCAGCTTCAAACGTTTATGAAAAAGAATAAGTTTCAGTTTGCCGGAGCGCCCTTTGGCAAGTATCCGGAATGGAACCCGGAGGGCATCAACCACTTTGCAGTTGGTATTCCGGTGGACAGGATGGTAAAACCCCTAGGAAACATCATGGTAGATAGCATTCCATACATGGATGCCTTAATGGTTTCGCACTTTGGCTCCTATGAGACCATTGGCGATGCCCATGAGAAGATTGGAGCATACGCCGAATCGAAGGGCATTGAATTCAATGGACCAGCTTGGGAGGAATATATTACCGACCCCATGACCGAACCGGATACAATGAAGTGGGAAACTAAAATTTACTATCCAATAAAGAAATAGCTGCCATTCGGTTATACAGAAAAATCCCGGCTTATGCAGTCGGAATTTTTTGCTATTTTTTCCAATCAAGTTCAATGAGCATGAGGGTGGCAACCTTTACACCACCAATCTCTGCTGGCTGCCACTTGGGTGAACCATAAAGCAGCTTATGAGCCTCACGCGAAAAGGCAGGATTGGTGCTTCTCACAATAAAGACCTCCTTAACCACCCCATCGCTTCCAATGGTAAAACGCACCACTACCTTACCGGGAATGGGTTTACCACTCAACTCTTTTGGATACACCAACTTACTCTGAATATAATCTTCGAAAGATTGACCGTTGTAAGAGAATACCGGGCGCGTAGCACTGCCTAGAGCCACCGACTTATTCAGCTCCTTGCTGGAGATGTAGCGTTTCTCTGGCTTGGTTTGAAGCGCAGTAATTCCATTGGCCTCCAGCATACCCCTATTTACCTTTTTTACAAAGACATATCGGCCACCCACAAACAGAAGCGCAACAATAACCAAAATTGCTAATACCACAGAAATAGATCGAACCATAAGCCTAAATCCACCGCTCCTTGATTCTGCCAGAAAGTCGAGCGGACGAAGATGCGATAGCTTTTGTCGAACCTGACGCAGCTCTGTATCGAAGTTTGGATCGGCTACACGTGGTGCTAACCCAGTGATGGCGGCCTGACAAAGTTCGCAACTAGCCAGATGCTCCCTTACCTGAGCTTGCTCTTGCTCGTTCATCTCACCCTGCAGGTAGCGAGTGAGACCATCCTCCGATATACATCCCGAAGGAGAAAATATGGATGAGCTATTCTTGGTCATCATCTTCGAGCATTATTTTCAATTTTCTTTTTCCATTCTGAACGTAGCTCTTCACCTGTCCAAATGTGTAACCGGTGAAATCGCTAATCTCTTGGTAAGACTTGCCTTGCAGGTAGAGCATATTCAGGCAGATGTTCTGCTCCATGCTGAGCTTGTCGAGGCCTGCAACAACCTCATCCAGCATCCGTTCCTTTTCCAAGGGATCGACCGGAACCTCTTCCGTAGTTAACCCCTCAACGGAAGCAAAGTTCACATCGTCGCTGTCGAGGCTAATGGTTTTATGCTTTGTTTTTCGAAAATAGAGGTAACACTCGTTGCGCGCAACCACCAGCAGCCACGACTTTAAGTTTCGAACACCACTGCCAGCCAGCGATTTTAGCAACTTCTCAAAAACAGTAATTACCAGATCGCGGGCAATTTCTCCATCACGTACTATGCTCAGGCACAAACCGTAAACCAAGTGGGAGTATCGATTAAAAATTTCCTCCATGGCTGCCTCAGTCGCCTCCTCCACAAATAGTCGCAAGAGCTCATCGTCGGGCAAGGTCGCAAAATCAACATCCCGATCTAACAATTTCCTTTTACTGCTAAGCTTCAGAAACAAAACCCTTGTCGTTTTAGATGATTGGAAAATACGCTCTTTTCCTTAAACTGGCAACACGCCACTGCAAATTTTTCATTTTATGCTCAACTATTTGGATAAGGAACAGTTTGAAACACAGTTTGAAGTCAGGAACCAGATGACCGAAGATGTGCCTACTGTTTGTAGCCCATTGCCTTCTCCTCAAAAAAAATTCCATCTTCGTTATGGAATTGTCACACTGTTAGCATCTTCTATGTAAGAAACAAGCAATTGTTTAACCTTAAAACTAAACGCTATGCTACCGAAAAAAACGAACAGAGCCAACCTTGAGAACAAGAAAGCGCTCTTCTTTGAAATTGGTCTAGTGGTTACCCTCGCTGCTGCATTGGCAGGATTTGAGTGGAGTTCAACACCATCACACAGCACAATTACCCAAGTGAGTATGGGCCAAGACCCTACAGACATTATTGAAATTCCTATAACAGAGCGAAAGGTGATTAAGACACCTCCTGCCCCACCAAGGGTAATTGAGGTAATAAACATCACCAAAAACAATTCCCCAGCAGTTACCGACGAGAATATAAACTGGGGAGGTGAGGATAATCCAAATACTCCTTCGTTATTAACCAACTATGAACCTACTGAAGAGAAGTTGGTTGAGGACCCCATCGTATACATTCCCTCAGAGTTCCCAACCTTTATGGGTGGTGGCACCGAAAAGTTTGTAAGCTGGGTGATGCAACGCATTCACTACCCCCAGATTGCACAGGAAACGGATATCGAAGGAACCGTTTACATTAGCTTTGTGGTGAACAAGGTTGGTAAAGTGGATAAGATAAAGGTTGTAAGAGGCGTTGATGCCCTCCTCGACAATGAGGCACTTAGGGTAATATCCAGCTCTCCCAAATGGACCCCGGGCAAACAGGGAACCAGAACGGTGAGTGTGGGGTTCACCATTCCTGTAACCTTTAAGCTAACCAACTAGCTCAAACAAACAGAGGGCCGTGGGCATAACGCTCACGGCTTTTTTAGTTAATTTCGTGTCATAAAATAGAATCGGAATTCGCCTCTCTATTCGCTCTTACCTCTGATGTGAGCCATCACATAGCGCAGCTCAGCGTAGCTGGCCCTGTCGCCAAAGTGCTCCTTGGCCGCCGAAATAGTCTCCATACCGTTGGAATAAAAATAGCGAGCAATTTCATCCACTCTGGGAGATTCCATCAACTTAAAAATGCTGAGTTCACCAGCCTGAATGAGCCTAGCCAAATGGCCCTCAATGGTGGTTTTGGACATGGACCTCAACGCTGCAATCTCCTCAACCGACATGCCGTCGTCAAAGAGCTTGAGAGTTGTAAGATAGGTCTCCCCCTTTTGTTTGGGAGCGGTTGGCTCCTTTTGCTTCTTGGTCTTGGGAACTGGCTCAAGCTCAGAATCCAAACGGGGGGAGCTGGCAGCAATACCAACCTCTGCGCAATAGTCACAAATAATTTCTAGGATATCCTCACCAAACTGCTTAACCTTCTTCGCTCCCAAGCCTTTCACCATCTTGAGTTCGGCAGTAGTTTGAGGCAATGTGCTCACAAGAGCCGCCAACGTTTTGAGCGGAAGCACCATGTATTCTGGACAATCGAGCTCAACAGCCTTTGCGTCGCGCCAATCACGCAGCACCAAGTAGAGCTTGGGATGCTTCCCCTCTCCCTTGGATGCTCCCGCCTTCTTCATTCTAGCGGCAGCAGGTTTTTCAATGGAAGCCTTGGCTCGTGCCAAGAGGTATTTTGCCACGTTAAATCCCTCCTTGCAGGCTGCTAATCCACCCTGCTTCTGCTCTATTTCCCGCTCCAGCAAAGCATACGCATCCGTTATTGATTTTCGAACCACCTTGTTGTCGCTCTCCAACGATAGGTTTGCAATACCGGCAACCAGCACCGTAGCAATCTTCTCGGTAAAGTAGGCAGAAGCTTTCACAACCCTTTCGTGCAGCATTGCACTCTCCTGCAAGCTGCCGGGCATTGTAAATAGCTGGAACAGCTGCCCCTTAAACCTGTCGGCCACATCAAGCACATTCTCCTTTACCTGTAAAGCAATAACCCTCAGGGCATCGGCCAATCCGGATGGAAGACTTTCGGCATGCTGATCTGCAATCTTAATGAGGTAGAAGAGCCTACCGTTCAGCAACGAAAAGTTGAAGAGGTCGAGCAGCAGCGACTCCTCATACTCCCGCTTCGACCTATCGAGGGAGCTCCGCGTTGGTGGGTTCTGCTCAATTTCACGGGAGATAGCATCCACGGAAACATCGCTCTTGATGCACTGGTCTGAGATGGGGGAGCTGAGCACCATCCCCTCCAGCGTTTTGCAGCGGCTAAGCGCCACATACACCTGTCCATGGGCAAAGGCAGCCTTGGCGTCGATCACAGCGCGCTCAAAGGTCAAGCCCTGGCTCTTGTGAATAGTAATGGCCCAGGCCAGCTTCAGCGGATACTGCACAAACTTTCCCACCGCCGTTTCCACAATCTCCTTGGTAGCATCATCGATGGAGTACTTGTAGTTATTCCACTCCAGACGTCCAACCGGTATCTCCGACATATCGTCGGGGCACTTCACGTAGGCAATATCGTTGTCAATGTCGGCTACTACGCCAATCTTTCCGTTGTAGAAAAGCTTTTCAGCAGAGGTATCGTTCTTTACAAACATCACCTGCGCACCCACCTTCAGCTGAAGGTCGTGGTCGGTTGGGTAGGAATACTCCGGGAACTCGCCCTCCACCTCCGCCGTAAAGGAGTGCAGCTTTCCCTTGAGCATGCTAAGCCTACGCTGGTTCAGCTCCTGCGATTGATAGTTGTGGGTGGTGAGGGTGATGTAGCCCTCGTGCTCCTCCTTGTTGAAGTTGGGGTCGTAGCGACTGTTGAGCACCTCCAGCCCATGGGCATCGAGCCTATTCTCGCGCACCTGGTTGAGTATGCTTATGAAGTGGCCATCGCTTTGGCGAAACACCTCCTTTAACTCAATGGAGACGTAGCCCGCATCACGGAGCGCCCTGCTGCCAAAGAAGAATGGGGTATCGTAGTAGTCCCTCAGCAGATTCCAGTCATCATCCTTAACCACCGGAGCCAGCTGCTGTAGGTCGCCAATCATGAGCAGCTGAACGCCGCCAAATGGACGATTACGGTCACGATACTTGCGCAAAACCTCGTCGACCCCATCGAGCAGATCGGCTCGCACCATGCTAATCTCGTCGATCACTAGCAGGTCGATGCTCTTTATAATATTCACCTTCTCCCGGCTGAAGCGCTTCACGTCTGCCCTCTCGACACCATCCATCTGTGGTAAGCGGTTAGAGGCATCGGCAGGAATGTGTGGCCCAAACGCCATCTGGAAAAAGGAGTGTATGGTAACGCCACCGGCATTGATAGCTGCCACCCCCGTGGGAGCCAGCACCACCATCCGCTTAGGCGATTCCCGCTTGAGGTTGTGCAGGAAGGTGGTTTTTCCAGTTCCAGCCTTTCCTGTAAGAAAGATGTTCTTGCCCGTAAGCTGTACATAGTCAAAGGCGAGCTGAAGTTCCGGATTGCCGAATGGTTGCATTGGATAGGTGTTTTGAAGAGACAATAAAGGTAAGGAAAAAGTGGGAGGAATTCGGAAGTTAGAAGGAAGTTAGATGAAGTTAGATGAAGTTAGATGAAGTTAGATGAAGTTAGATGAAGTTAGATGAAGTTAGAAGAAGTTAGAAGAAGTTAGAAGAAGTTAGATGAAGTTAGATGAAGTTAGAAGAAGTTAGAAGAAGTCGCAGCGAAGCGAAGATCCCGCAACGGGGGAATAGAGGAAGAAGTAAAAGAAGTAAAAAAAGTAAAAGAAGTAAAAGAAGTAAAAGAAGTAAAAGAAGTAAAAGAATTTTTTATACCTATACCCAACCCCAGCGGGGTTGCATCTTCATAGCCCATGGAATGGAAGAATTCAGGATTGCATTCAGATGTCCATAAATGTAAAATTAAACAACCTTAATCGCTCCAAGCCCACACTTTCTTGTGCGGAAAAATTCAACCTCAGGTATATGGTTAATGAAAAAAGGTTACTTTAGATGAATAAAGGATGACGCCCGTCAGACCTATACAACCCAAAATGGGTGGATAAGGATGATTTTGTCAGGCCTATAAACGAGTTGTGCATAATGGAGGAAATGAATCACGATAATTTAAACAATAAATGATATGTATAAAAGTTCACCTTTGACACCAATTTTTAAATTTGTATTTCCAGTTTTTATGATTTCGGGAGTGCTTTTTGGGATATATTCTTCTTGGATGAATGGAAGTCCTGAATCGCAGAGTTTTGCAAAAGGAATGATTGTGATAGCTATCTGGATATCATATTTTCTCGTTCAGATGCCATTTAGATTAAAAAGTATTGAGACTTCTGACAAAGGCATCTTGATTAAGGATTTTAAAAAGCAAACAATTGTTGAGTATCGTGATATTCACTGGATAACAAAATTTGATATAACAGGTCCATGGTTTATGACAATTATGTATCGTGATAAGGTGTCTGGACTTGATAAGAAAATTTCATTTATACCTAGTCAATCAGATCAGCGTTTTTTCTCAAATGATTCTATGAGTGACTTTATTAAAGACAAAATTAAGACACATAATCTTGATTATTCTAAAGAGACTCAGCCATCCTTGATAAGGAACTTATTGCTACTTAGTCTTCTTGGATTGCCGGTTTTACTTCTGACACTTTATTTCATGGGTGATTTAACTATGTTTTTTAAGTAACAAACCACTATGCACAATCGAGTAGACCGCCCCGCCAGCTAAGCTGACGGGGAGAGCCTCTCACACCACTGTACGTACGGGTCTCGTATACAGCGGTTCATTAAGATGTGGCGCAATTTTCTCGTAGTATCCAAGCATCGCC